>ERZ795046.4-NODE-4-length-288981-cov-11.629691_pt1 | contig 288981 bp, 204 predicted proteins | sample MGYA00375130_ERZ795046 | MGnify/ENA primary metagenome ERZ795046 (study PRJEB30175, sample SAMN05720202) | activated sludge metagenome | isolation source: anaerobic digester from wastewater treatment plant | place: Japan | collected 2015-05-15 ... | reverse complement strand
GTCGTAGCGCAATTCGCTCCAGGCCAGATCCGGCATGGGATGACCGGGGAACAACGGTCGTTCCACAGGCGTGAAAACGATGCGCACACGGATAGCGCTGCGGTCCTCGGTCAGTGCCCGCGGGATGAGAAACTCGTCATCGCGGAAGCGGCGGTTGGAGGTCTGCACGTTGTGTAGCGTAGCGCCTGTTTCGGTCTTGGGGGCACTGAAAACGCACGTGTTCGACCCGGCCAGATACCACACGCCCGCTTTGCGCCATGCGTCAGGCTTCGTTTCGGCAGCGCTGGCGTCCGCGACGTAGACCTCCGCTCGTTGGTTGGGGAACGAATAATCCAGCTTGCGGCGAAGCATCACGCCGAGGTTGTCGGGACGCAGCTTGAGCGTGAACTCGGATGTGCCCTTGGTGAACCGCCCGCGATCGGTGTGCGGCGGGTAGATTTCCTTGCCGTCCAGCGTGTCGGGGCCCCACTCGTAACGCGACGTGATCTCCACCGGCTCCGATGCTTCGGGCGAGACGTACGCGTGAGCTTTCTCACTGTCGGGGTCGCCGATCTTCAACTCGTCCGTCTTCACGAGCGACGGGCTGGGCCGGCCGTACCAGTAGACGACGCTCTCATAATGCTCGACCGATTGGTTCTCGCCGCCGTGCTCGAGGCGGATGATGGCGTTCTTGCCGAAAGGCATCATGTCCGCGAGCAGGAAGCGGTAGGCCGATTGGATCTTGTCCTCGTCACACTTGGCATCTGTGGCGCTGGGTGCGCCGCAGGGATGGCCGGCGAACGGCAGCGTCATGTTGCGACCGCCCCAGTAGTCGCCGCCGCCACCCCATTCCTCGGTGCCCGTGCCGTAGCATTGCGGCGTCTGGCTGTCGTCGAAGAAGAAGCGTGGATCACCTTCGAGCGTGGTGAGCACCGCATTGTGCGAGAAGATCCAGCTCATGCCGACAAACTGGCCCGACCAGTCGCGGCTGCCCTCGATGCCGCGGGTGTCGAGCATAACCATGTCGTGGCCGAACTGCGGCTCGGGAATATCGGTGTACGTGGCGTGGAAGTAGCCGACGTGGTTAGGCGGGCCCGCGTACGGCTCCCACTTGCACGTCACCTCGACCTCTATGGGCTTGTCCAGTTCATCGGATTGGCCTTTGAGGCCGGGACCGGCGATCTCGATGTGCGCGTGCTTGAAGTAGGGCATGGGATAGAAGCAGGACAACTCCACGCGGTCTTCCGTGTAGCGTATCACCATGGGGAAGCCCTTGACGAGGTACTCGCGATTGTCCCGGTTGTACAGCGTGCCCGCTCCGAAAAACAAAGCAATTGGTACATCAACCGAAGGTGTAGGTCGGTCGTCCCATGTAATGCGCAGGCGATACTTCCCGAAGGCGACCGCGTCTTCTCGTGGGACCGACAGATATAAGCCACGGATCACGCCGGGCGCTTCCCTATGGTGTATGTTCATGGAGTCAGCTCTTCCGAGGGAGAATGTGCTGCTCCGAGTGCGCCAGTTTCGGTTCTCCAGCAGGTCGGTTCCCGCGCGGTTGATCAGATCGAGCACGTCGCGGTCGGGCGGCGTCTTGCCGTCCCAGGCGACGAGCGGCTGCGAGAGCGGCGTGCCCGGCACGAATTGGTGCCAAATATAGTAGCCTGTCCCGTAAAACGTGCGCGAGTAGGCCAGACGCAGCGAGCACTCGAACGGCATGGGCACCCAGTTGAGATCCGCCCCCTTGGTCGTGGACCACGTCCAAGCCAGCGGCTCGGGGAACAGTTCGGCCGGGATGAACGTGGAGTTCGCGACCGGGTGGTCCGGATCGGCCGTGCTGGATTCCTGGACGAGGTGCTCGATGCCGTCGATGGTGTAGCGCCACGGGCTGCCATGCCAATGGTTCGTGCGCACGAAGTAAAGCACGCCCGCACCTTCCACGTCGAGCGTGACGTTGTTGTCGTCGGCCAACTGGTACAGGAAGTGGCTGGCGTCGGCCGTCTCGTTCAAGCCCGACCGGTCGTAGGTGCTGCGCATATAGGCGCGGACACCGATCCGCTGATGCGCCCAGCGATCCCACATGCGATACGCGTCCAGGCCCACGGGAACAACCGGCGGCTCGGCCGCGGTGGCCACGGCGGATGCAAACAGGGCGAAAGCCACGAACAGTCCGGATCGGTTCATTTGATTCGTCCTCTACTTCAGACTGGCTTTAACCGTTGGGTGGTTGAATTTCAACCATTCGTTGGTTGATTTTCAACCAGTGGCCGGGCTTTTCAAATTTGTGGTGAGCCGATAGTCTGCCCGTGCGAAAGTGGCGGAGACCGGGCTGCGGTCCGAGGTCTGTCGGTCGTCGGCTCTCCGCGGTCAGCCAGACGCTGGCCTAAAGCTCATAGCTTACAGCCTATAGCTCGCTAAAGGAGCCCGTTCATGTCCAGCTATCAGCCGCAGAAGTCGGATCGGTTTGCGTTTGGGTTGTGGACCATCATGAACACCGGCCGCGACCCCTTCGGGGTCGAGACGCGCCCGCCCATGTCCGGGCTGGACGTCATCACCGAACTGGGGCGGCGAAACGTCTACGCGTTCGAGATGCACGCCGAGGATCTCGTGCCCGAGCGGGCCAGCGCGGCCGAGCGAGATCGGCTGCTGGCCGAGGCTCGCAAGCGCATGGCCGACGCCGGCATTATCTGCGTCAACTGCGGGGCGAACGTCTTCGGTCACCCGGTGTTCAAGGACGGTTCGCTGACCAGCCATGATCCGGCCGTGCGGCAACTGGCGCTGCAGCGCTATATGAACGCCATCGACATCGGCGTGGAATTGGACTGCAAGCTGTGCGACCTGTGGTGGGGCCGCGACGGCGCCGAGGTCGATGCCGCCAAGGATCCGGTCGAGGCCATCAAGTGGTTGCGCGAAGGGCTCAACTACTTGCAGGCCTACATCGACAAGCAGGGCTACAAAGGCTATCGGCTGGCCATCGAGCCCAAGCCCAACGAACCGCGCGGTGACACGTATCTGCCGACGGTCGGCCATGCCCTGGGCCTGATCGCTTCGCTCGACAAGCCCGACAACTGCGGCTTGGTGGTCGAGATTGCCCACTCGCGGATGGCCGGTCTGAACGCCTATCACGATATCGCCCAGCCGTTGGAACTCGGCAAGCTCTTCGGCTGCCATCTCAATGCTCAAAAGCCTTTGCGCTACGACCAGGACCTGCGCTTCGGCGCCGAGGATCTCAAGGAAGCGTTCTTCGTGGTCAAGCTGCTGGAGGACCACGACTGGAAGGGCGCTCGGTCATTCGACGCCCATGCCTACCGCACCGCCGACCGGCAGGAAGTGTGGGATTTCGTGGAAGGCTGCATGCGGACCTACCTGATCCTCCGCGAGAAGGTGCAACGCTTCAACGCCGATCCCGAAATCCAGGGTCTGCTGAAGGAATTGCGCTGCGAGAATCAGTCGGCCGCGCTGCCGGATTTCCAGACACTCAAGGCAAAAGCCTTCGACTGGGACGCCTTGGCCCGCCGCAAGCTCCACCATGAGCGACTCGATCAGTTGACGCAGGAGCTGCTGCTGGGCGTGCGATGAGAACGTGAGGATGTGGCGCGGCATCGGCGTCTGGTTTGCGCATATTCTCGCGAGACACCGGCGACGCGCCTTCGAGGCCGGATTATGACCTCCAAAGAGCGCATAATGCTCGCGCTGCATCGCGAGAAGCCCGATCGGCTGCCCGTGACCATTCATCAGTGGCAGCCGTATCATCTCGACAAGTACATGGGCGGTGTCGATGCGCTCACTGCCTTCAAACAGGTGGGCCTGGACGCGTCGATCACCTACTTCGAGCTCATCGGCCAGTTCTGGATTCCCGACACGGCGGCCCTGGCGACGAGCATGGTGGCGGTCGAAGCGCCCGGGTGGCGCGACGAGATCACCGTGGTCAGCGCCGATCCCGACAACCGCATCGCCCATCACACCGTCCATACGCCCGAGGGCACGCTCACCTACAGGACGGGCGGTGACCGCACGACCACCTGGATCACCGAGTACATGATCAAGCGGCACGAGGATCTCGACCTGATCGAGAAGTACATGCCCGTGCCGAAGCTGGACAAGGCTCGCGTGGCGGCAGCCTATGACCAGGTGGGCGATGCCGGCATTCTCCGCGGGTTCGTGTGGGGCGACCAGGGCGGTTGCTGGCAGCACGCCTGTTGCCTGATGGACGCCCAGGACCTCATTCTCGAGGCGTTCGACAACCCCGACTGGGTGCACCGGCTCATGCGCGTGCTGCTCGACAAGAAGCTGCGTTTCATCGAAGAGTCGCTGGTCGGGGCCAAGTACGACCTGATTGAAACGGGCGGCGGGGCGGCCAGCGACACGCTCATTTCGCCCGAGCTGCACCGCACGTTCTGTTTGCCTTACGATCGTCAGATCCACGGCGCCTTGCGAGCGGCCGGCCATCTGTCGGTCTATCACACCTGCGGCGGAATGATGCGCATTCTCGATTGCATCCGGGCCAACGGCTGTGACGCGTCAGAGACGCTTGCGCCACCGGGAGTGGGTGGCAACATCAAGGATCCGGCGAAGGTCCGCGAAGCCTTCGGCGGCCGGCTGGCCATGGTCGGCGGCCTGGACCAGTTCCACGTGCTTACCGACGGAACACCCGAGCAGATCCGGGCCGAGGTGCATCGCCTCTTCGAGGGCTTTGGCCCCGACGGCGGCTACATCTGCTCGGCTTCCGATCACTTCTTCGAGACGCCGCCGGAGAACTTGCGCGCGCTCGCGGAGGCCGGCAGAGAGTGTGTGTACTGATGTCGCGATGGGCGGCTGCTCTTTCCAAACTTCAGCCTGCAAACTACAACTTACGAACCACGAACCACCTTAACTGTCTGTTGAGATTGAATCGACATGATCAACTTTTTCATCGGCATGTTCTGCAGGCTCCTGCTCGCTGTGAGATATCGTGTGCGACTCCGCGGCGTGGAGTCCATCGTTCAGCGCGGCACGCAGGGCATCTTGTTCCTGCCCAACCATCCCGGACTCATCGACCCGATCATCGTCACGGCCCACCTGTACCGGCAGTTTGCCCCGCGAGTCGTGGCTGACCAGGATCAGGTCGATCGGCCGTTCATACGCTGGCTGGCCCGGCGGGTGGGCGTGTGGGCGTTGCCCGACATTCGCAAGTATGGCGTGCAGGTTCGGCCACAGGTCGAGGCAACCATTCGTGACGCCATTGCCGACTTGAACCGCGGCGGCAATCTCATTCTCTATCCGTCCGGCCATGCCTACCGCACCCGCTACGAGGATCTGCGGGGCAACAGTGCTGTGGAGACCATCCTCCGTGACGCGCCGAACGTGCGCGTAGTGCTCGTGAGGACGCGGGGGATCTGGGGCAGCAGCTTCAGCTACGCCCAGGGCGTGCCCAGTGTGTCGGCCGCTCTGCGCCGCGGAATTCGGGCCATCCTGGCCAATCTGGTGGTGTTCACGCCCAAGCGTGATGTGACCATCGAGTTGTACGAGCCGAGCGACTTGCCCCGGCAGGCGGGTCGAAATGCGATCAACGAGTACCTCGAGCGCTTCTATAACGCTGACGCACCGCCCAACACCTACGTGCCGTACACCGTGTGGGAGAAGACCGGCACTGTCGTCCTGCCCGAGCCCGAGCCGGTGCAACTGGGCGGATCGGCCGACGAAGTCCCCGAGAGCACGCGGCAGATCGTGAAGGATTACCTGCGCGAACTGACCGGCACGGCCAATCCGCGCGACGAGGACAAGCTCGCGTACGATCTGGGCATGGACAGTCTGGCTCGCGCCGACCTGCTGGTCTGGCTCGAGAAGGAGTTCGGCTTCCCCGGCGGCGACGTGGATAGTCTACAGACGGTCGGCGACGTAATCCTCGCCGCCGGCGGCCAGGGCGTGGTGGCGGAGCAAAAAGGCCTCCAGCCCGTACCGCCCAAGTGGTTCGGGCCGTTCCCGCATGAACGGCTGTATCCGCCCGCCGGCGAAACCATCACGGATGTGTTCCTGGCCCGAGCGGCCATGGACCCCGGCCGGCCGATCATCGCCGACCAGATCAGCGGCGTGAAAACCTACCGCGACATGGTGCTGGGCATCATGGCTCTGCGACCGGTGATCGAATCGTTCGAAGGGCAGCGCGTCGGCATCATGCTGCCGGCGTCGGTGGCCGCCAACATCGTCTACTTCGCGTGCCTGTTCGCGGGCAAGACGCCCGTGCTCATTAACTGGACCACCGGCACCCGCAACATCGTGCACGCCATGAAGATGCTGGGCATCCAGAATGTGCTGACCGCCGGAGCTTTGGTGAAGCGCATCGAATCGCAGGGCACTGATTTGTCGCCCATCCGCGAACAACTCGTTCCCATGGAGTCCATCGCCGGCAAGCTCACTCGCGTGGACAAGCTCAAAGCGCTGGTCCGCAGCCGGTTGTCCTGGGCCAGCCTGCACAGCGCCCGCGTGCCGGAGACGGCGGCGATCCTGCTCACGAGTGGATCGGAAACCCAGCCCAAGGCCGTGCCGCTGACGCACGCGAACATCCTTGCGAACACGCGCGACATCTTCACGTTCGTGCGGGTGTACGAAGACGATTGCATGATCGGGTTCCTGCCGCCATTCCACAGCTTCGGGCTGACCGCGACCATGCTGGTGCCCGTGTTGGCCGGCTGCCGCGCGGTCTATCACGCCAATCCCACCGAAGCCTGGATGCTCTGCCGCATCATCGAGGCGTATCGGGCGAATCTGATGGTGGGCACGCCCACCTTCCTGGCGGGGATCATTCGTTCGTCGCGACCGGGGCAATTGGCGTCGCTACGGCTGGCGGTAACCGGCGCGGAAAAATGCTCGCCGCGCACATACGAAGCCATCGCCGAGCGCTGCCCGAACGCGACGATCATCGAAGGTTACGGCATCACCGAGTGCTCGCCGGTGGTGGCAGCCAATTCGCCCGACGATCCCAAGCCGTACACCATCGGCAAGGTCATGCCGTCGCTCGAGTATGCCATCATCGACGAAGACACGCAGACGCGCGTGGAAACCGGGCAAACGGGCATGCTCCTCGTTCGCGGCCCCAGCGTCTTCGGCGGCTATCTCAATCCGGACGTCGCCTCGCCGTTCGTGGAGTTCGAAGGCAAGCAATGGTATCGCACGGGCGATCTGGTCAGCGAAGATGCCGACGGAATTGTGACCTTCCGCGGGCGGCTCAAACGGTTCGTGAAGATCGGCGGCGAGATGATCTCGCTGCCCGCGATCGAGGCGGCACTCGAGCCGCACTACGCGAGCGAAGGTGATGAGGGGCCGGTGATCGGCGTCGAGGCGGGCGGCACGGAGAGCCATCCGGAAATCGTGCTGTTCACCACGCGACCCGCCGACCGCGCCGTGGTCAATCGCCAACTGCGCGAAGCCGGCTTGTCGCCGCTGCACAACGTCAGTCGTGTCATCCGGCTCGAGTCGATCCCCGTGCTCGGCACGGGCAAGACCGATTACCGCACACTCAAATCGTTCATCACGAAGTAGAACTTTTGGATTCGCCAGGAAACGGCGTTGCACGCGCAAAAAAGAAACGACGAGGTCAAGCCCCGTCGTTCGCTGGAGGACGCGAAGCGTCCCTTGTCTGGCTCATAGCTGATAGCTTCTTTTAGTATCGGTAGTGATCGGGCTTGTAGGGACCGTCAACAGGCACGCCGATGTAGGCCGCCTGCTTTTCGGTCAGCTTGGTCAGCTTCGCACCGATCTTCTTGAGGTGCAGCCGAGCCACCTTCTCGTCGAGCTCCTTGGGCAAGGTGTACACCTTCTTGCCATACCGGCCCGTGCCGCGGTTCTCCCACAGGCTGATCTGGGCCATGGTCTGGTTGGTGAAGCTGTTGCTCATGACGAAGCTGGGGTGGCCGGTGGCACATCCCAGGTTCACCAGGCGGCCCTTGGCCAGCACGATAATCCGCTTGCCGTCGGGCCAGATCACGTGATCGACTTGCGGCTTGATCTCCTCCCAGGTCAAATCCTTGAGCCGGTCGATCTCGATCTCACTGTCGAAGTGGCCGATGTTGCACACGATCGCGTTGTTCTTCATGCGGTCCATGTGCTCGCGGGTGATCACGCCGACGTTGCCGGTGGCGGTCACAAAAATGTCACCCCATTCGCAGGCCTCATCCATGGTCACCACCTGGTAGCCTTCCATGGCCGCCTGCAGCGCGCAGATGGGATCGATCTCGGTGACGAACACGGTCGCCCCGAGCCCCTTGAACGCCTGCACGCAACCCTTGCCCACGTCGCCGTAGCCGAGGACGACCGCCTTCTTACCGGCGATCATCACGTCGGTCGCCCGCTTGATGCCGTCCACCAGGCTCTCGCGGCAGCCGTAGAGGTTGTCGAACTTGCTCTTGGTCACCGAGTCGTTGACGTTGATGGCCGGGAACAGCAGTTCGCCGTTCTTCTCCATCTGGTACAGCCGGTGCACGCCGGTGGTGGTCTCCTCGCTCACGCCGACTACGCGCTCGGCCACGCGATGCCAGAACTGCGGATCCTTTTTGAGCTGATTGACCAGCAGCGTATCGACGATCTTGATCTCTTCGTTGTCCGTGCAGATCTTGGGCAGCTTGCCGGTTTGAGCGTACTCAGCTTCGAAGGCCCGGCCGCGGTGGATGAGCAGCGTCGCGTCGCCGCCGTCGTCGACGATGAGGTTGGGCCCGTCATTGTCCGGCCAGGACAGCGCCCGCAGCGTGCAATCCCAGTACTCCTCGAGCGTTTCGCCCTTCCAGGCGAACACCGGGATGCCCCGGGCGGCGATGGCGGCCGCCGCGTGGTCCTGCGTCGAAAAGATGTTGCAGCTCGCCCAGCGGACCTCGGCGCCGAGCTCGGCCAGCGTCTCGATGAGCACGGCCGTCTGGACGGTCATGTGCAGCGAGCCGCTGATCTTGGCCCCGGCCAGCGGCTTGCTCGCGGCATACTCCTCGCGCACCGCCATGAGGCCGGGCATTTCCGTCTCGGCGATTGCGATCTCCTTGCGGCCGAAATCGGCCAGCTTGATGTCGGCTACTTTGTAATCATTCACTGCGGTTGCCATCGCGTTTTGCTCCTTGCTTGTGATTTCGGGCCCTGATGGACCTCTTACCGTTTGCGGGTTCAAGCACCCGCGGTTCGTGTCGCAGTCTCCTAACTTGCCACGAGGGCGAACAGCTTGGGGCTTTCGATTCCGCGGCGGGCGGTCGGCCGAGCCGTGGCCAGCGGATGTGTCCGCGCGGTTGCGAACCCCGCCTGCCGGGTCCATTCCGCCAGTGCGGCAGGCTCGAATCCCCACCAACGATCGCTCATGCGCTGGTGGAACTCGGCCAGATGATGCGTCTCCTGCTCGATGAGCAACAGATAGCCCGCCGATCGAATGCAACGTCTCAGCTCGCGCAGAGCGGCCGGCGGATCGGCCACGTGATGCATCACCAGTGAGGCTATCGCCAGATCGAGCGTGCCGGTTTCAATGGGCAGGCGCTCGAGCGAACCCGCCCGAAAGCTGATGTTGCGGGCTTGCTGCAGGTCCGGCCGATTCCGCGCCGCGTCGAGCATGGCCTCGGCCGGATCCACCGCGATCACCTGGGCGAACCGGGCGCTCAGCGCGCCCAGCAAATGCCCCGTGCCGGTGCCCACGTCCGCCACCGTCCAATCGCTCGGCAGGAGCCAGGTCAGCGCTTCCAGTTCGAAAGCATCGCCGAACGCTTCGACGCGGAGTTGATCCCAGCGGGTTCCGATTCTGTCGAAGAAATCCGCTTCCCCGGCCCGCCGGCTGCGGATCACCCGTTCGAGCCGGCCGCGCAGCTCATCCCCGAGCGGCTGCTGGGCTACCCAATGCAGTAGTCGGTCGCGAATGGCGGGGATGCCATGGCTGTTGTCGTCATGGCCGGCGCCCGGTGCGTTCACAGAATCCACCGGCTCCGGGCTCACCGGGCAGGCGCTGTGTAGGACGAGTGGCCCGTTGCGGCGCTCGACCACCAGGCCGGCGTCTCGCAGCACCTTCAGGTGGCGAGAAATGGTGGACTGCGGCTGGTCGAGCACCTCGACCAGCTCGGTCACGCCCAGTTCCTCTGCCGACAGCACGCGGAGGATGCGCTGACGTGTGCTGTCCGCCATGGCCTTGAAGATCAACTCGCTACCGGTCATCCATTCGGCCCTGTTCCAATATATCCGGATAATAGGATGAAGGCTGAAGTTCTGCAAGTCTTACAGCGGCGTTTTCGGACGGTGGTCGCCGGTGTCCGCCTGCCGCGAGGAGACGGTTAGGCGACATTTTTTCGGATTTTCCCCCATATCGTTTTTGAGGCTTGACGTGGCTAGGATCCCTGGCGCAAAATGTTGTGTGTCTGGCTATGGGAGAGTCGATATATAGGGTGCTCTGACGGGTTTCCGGACCTGTGAGCAACTTTTCCAGCCGCTTGTAAGCATCTGTCATGACGGAAGATGGGAGCCTCGTGAAAATATCAGCGCCGAATCATGAAGTTTGCGTTGACAGGGGCTAGATCTTGATGTATTAATTATCCGCCCTACAAGATGTAGGGGGCAGATCGGTCGGGAATCCATAAACCAAGCGAATGAAGCTCTCTTCGTAACACGGGTTCCATGGATGGGACCTCCGGCGGGGGTTTTTTTCGCCTGTTGGAGCGGTTTCCGGCCTCCTGCGACGCCTAAGTTGATAGGGACGACATTAGGGATTTGTAAGGGCCTCGGCGCCCATGAAGGAGTTGTGTTATGGCCGGTGCGGTCAAGGATGGACCGATTGCTCAGTTTGATGTGGCTCGTGATGAGAACCTCGGGCTCAGCGAGAATGCTGTGCGCGTTCTGAAGGCCCGTTACCTGAAGAAGAACGAAGCGGGAGAAGTGGTTGAGACGCCGGCCGAGATGTTTCGGCGAGTGGCCCGGACGGTAGCCGATGTCGAGGTGCGGTACGGGGCCGGGCCGGAGGAGCGCCAGGCCTGGGAAGATCGCTTCTTCGAGACCATCGTCAGCGGCCGGTTCATGCCCAACAGCCCGACTCTCATGAATGCCGGGCGGGAAATGGGGATGCTCAGCGCCTGTTTCGTGCTGCCCGTCCGCGACAGCATCGAGGCGATCTTCGACACCATCAAGCATACCGCCCTCATCCAGAAGGCCGGCGGCGGTACGGGCTTCGCTTTCGACGAGTTGCGGCCGACCGGTGACTACATCCGCAGCTCCGGCGGGACGACTTCCGGGCCCATCAGCTTCTGGCGGGCATTCAGCGAGGCGACCAACGCCATCCAGCAGGGTGCCTTCCGGCGCGGGGCCAACATGGGGATGATGTACATCCATCATCCCGACATCCTCAAGTTCCTCCATGCCAAGGAGGATCTGACGCAGTTCACCAATTACAACATCTCGGTGAAGGTTACGGACGAGTGGATGGAGGCCTTCCTCCGCGATCCTGACGGCCCGCATGTGGTTCGCAATCCGCGTACGGGCCAGGAGTACGTCATGCCCGCCGATCTGGGCATATGGACGTACGATCTGCGGTCGCTCATTCCGGTGCGCCGGGCCGAGGACGGCAGCCTGCGCGTGATGAGCAAGGATGCGGCAGGCGCGGATAAACCGCTCACCGTGCCGGTCTACACCCGCCGGCAGATCTGGGACATCATCGTCCGCAACGCCCACCGCACCGGCGAGCCCGGCGTGGTGTTCATCGACCGGATCAATCAGCACAATCCCACGCCGCACATCGGGCGCATCGAGGCTACCAATCCTTGCGGCGAGCAGCCCCTGCTGCCTTACGAGGCCTGCAACCTGGGCAGCGTGAACCTGGGTTATTTCGTGACCAATCCGTGCACGCCGGCGGCCGACGTGGACTGGGACGGCCTGCGCGAGTGCGTGCATGTGGCCACGCGATTCCTCGACAACGTCATCGACGCCAACAACTATCCGTTGCCTCAGATCGAGGCGATGTGCAAGGGCAATCGCAAGATCGGTTTGGGCGTGATGGGCTTTGCCGACGCTCTGTACAAGCTCGGCGTCCGCTACTCGTCGGAAGCCGGCATCGCCTGGGGCGAGCGGCTCATGCGGTTCATCAACGACGAGGCCCACAACTGCAGCGAGGCCCTGGCTCGGGAGCGCGGCTGCTTCCCCAACTGGAAGGGCAGCATTTGGGATACCCGGTACAACCGGCCCATGCGCAATGCGGCCACCACCACCGTCGCTCCGACCGGTACGATCAGCATCATCGCCGGATGCTCGGGCGGCATCGAGCCGCTGTTCAGCCTGGCCTTCTTCCGCAACGTGTTGAAGGGGCAGGAGAGCGAGAAGAAGCCGATGGTCGAGATCAATCCGATCTTCGAAGCCGTCGCCCGGCAGCGCGGGTTTTACAGCGAGGGTCTGATGGATCAGATTGCCAGGGATGGCACCCTCGCCCATATTGACGGCATCCCTGCCGACGTGAAGGATGTGTTCGTCTGTGCCCATGACATCACGCCGGAGTGGCATGTGCGAATGCAGTCCGCCTTCCAGGCTCACTGCGATTCGTCGATCTCCAAGACGATCAACTTCCCGCACGACGCGTCGGTCGAGGACGTGGATATCATTTATCGCCTTGCCTATGCCTTGCGGTGCAAAGGCGTGACAGTCTATCGCGACGGTTGCCGTTCCGAGCAGCCGATGGCACTCAAGGACTCGGAGAAAAAGAAGGCGACGGCATCGGCTCCGGCGACGCAGCCTGCGGCGCCTGCTCAGCCCGCTGTGACCGCGCAGCCTGCTGCGACAGTGCAGCCCGCTCCGGAGCCGGCCCGACTGGCCGCCCCGGCCAAGCCCGCCGAGCCCAAGAAGCCCGAACCGGCCAGAGAGGGGATCAAGATGGCAAGCGACGGGAGCATCGAGCCGCGGGATATCCCCGAAATCGTCAGCGGTCTGCGCATTCGCCAGATGACGCCGTTCGGCAACATGCACGTCAAGATCACCGTCGATCCGCGCACCGGTCGCGAGCTGGAAGTGTTCGCTCAGCTCGGCAAGGGCGGCGATCTGGCCAACAGCGACCTGGAGGCGATTTGCCGTCTGATCTCGCTGTGGCTCCGGGCCGGCGGCTCGTTCAAGCACGTCATCCAGCAGCTCAAGGACATCGGCTCGAGCCTGCAGGTGCCGACCAAGGAAGGCAAGATCAAGAGCCTGGGCGACGGGCTGGCCCGCGCTCTGATGAAATATCGCCGGGCCAAGGAACGCTTCGGTCTGCGAGACCTGCTCCTGGGCGAGTACGACCTGAGCACGCTGGACAAGGACCCGACCGCTCCCGGCAACGCCAACGGGAACGGAGGCAACGGCAAGAACGGGAATGGGAACGGCCATGGGCGGACTGCGGAAGTGCGCCACGGGACAGCCGCTCATGGGTCCGCGACGGTTGAGGGGCCTGCTGCCGGTGCGAGTGCAGGCCTCTCCCTATCTTCCCGCGTGGGTTTCAAGGTGAAGTGCCCTTCCTGTGGCGAGGGGCTGGTTTTCGCCGAAGGCTGCAACAAATGCTATAGCTGTGGCTGGGCCCAGTGCTGAGGCTCCCCGTCCGATGCGAGTGGGTGGAACCGACTCGCATCGGGCGGCTCAGACGCAAGTCTTCGGCTGATGATTCCAGCTCGGGGAGATCCAGGTGGCGGCGGACCACCGGTTTGATCGTGACCGTCTCGGCGAGCACAGGCTCGCCGAGACGCCTTTGCTAGCCGCCACCAAGTCGGATGGCCTGGGAGGTATCCGGAGGTGCTGGCCCCGCCTAGCCGGAATACCCAGGCTCCTGGGTAGTCCTATTTTGCCCGCTGAACAGATTGGGATTAAATTTATTGGCCCCAGTTGCCGATACTTCTGCGTGGCAGGCGTATAATCTATTGACTTTGATACATCGGAGGCCATAACCCAGTTTGGCTTCTTTCCCCTCCGGAAAGCACCGGGATAGCCCTTGAGGCACCTGGTGCTTTCTTTTTGCGCCGAACTTGTTCGGAAGCAGGCTGCCGGACGTAAGCCTGCCGTTTCCCAAGTTGCTTGGATCACTACGTTTGTGGTTCAGTGGCCCGTGGAGGTTGGGTCGGTCCGCTTGCGGATGGGGATGTCGCACCAGTGGCTCGGTCCAGCCGCTTGGCGAGCCGGCGGGTAAGACCGAGGAGGGACGCCCGCAATTGCTCGACCGAGGCGGACTGGCCCGGCCGCGGGATGACGATCCAATCGGCAGGGGGCAGATCGTGCCGAGTGGTCCGGAACGCTTCGCGGATCAATCGCTTGATCCGGTTTCGCCTGACGGCATTCCCGTACCGCCGGGGCACGGAGATGCCCAGTCGCGCGTAAGCCAAGCCGCTGGAGCGGCCCAACAACGTTACGCGACCGTCGGAGGCCCGGACGCCGTCGCGGAATACCCGGTCAAACTCCCGGGCGGTCCGGATCCGCACGGACGCAGGCAGTGTGTTGGGCCGGGGCATATCGGGCCTGGGCGAGGTCATGTGGGGCCATTATACCCGACAACATTGGCGCTCCGGCATCCGGTGAGTATGTTGGCGGCCGTTTTACTCCGGTTGCGCGGCAGGATTTGGCATGGATATTCGCGATTTTCAGCAACTGATCGAGAAAATGTACTCTCACAAAGACCGCCAGCGCGGCTCGGCGGGCACCTTTTTGTGGCTCATGGAGGAAATCGGCGAACTGGCCGAGGCCATTGCCGGCAACCATAGTCAGGAAGAAAAGGCGGCTGAGTTCGCCGACGTGCTGGCCTGGCTGGTGACACTGGCCAACGTGGAAGGGATCGATCTGAGCGACGCCCTTCATGCCAAGTACGGCCGCGGTTGCCCCGGGTGCGGATTGATGGTCTGCACGTGCAACGAAAAGGCCTAACGATGTGCCGCCCGGAGTATGCGGATCCTTGCGGGCCAAAACTCGGAAAGGGGTGGGTGGAATGAGAAGGCGATTGCGCCTTTGGATGCTGCTTGCGATGGCGATGGGGATGAGCGTCTACGCGCTTCCGATGGGCTGTCTGCGCACGGTTCAGCAGGAGCTGGAAGTGCTCTGGGCTCCCGAAGCCAATCTAAACCTGGTCAACAACAGTATCCTGGTGGACTGGTTCGGGCCGGGCATCCTCAAGTTCTGGTAGGTCGGCGGACAGCCGCAACTCACGCCCCAGGCTGGGTGGCGGGTCGGGCGGGACCGGCAGGCAGGAAGGCCTCGCTGTCGGAACGCCGGGCCGGCTGTTCGGCCCGATAATCGTCGATCATCGACTCGCGGACGATGATCTCGACTCTTCGGTTTTCTCCCTCGCTCTTCAGGCCGTCCTGAGCGACCGGCTCGTTGGCACCCACCGCCACCAGCCGGATGGTTCGCGGATCCACTCCTCGGCGGACCAGTTCGTCGGCCACGTGTCGCGCCCGCTCGTGGGATAATTGCATGGCATCGATATAGGTCCAATCGGCCGGCCGGGGCTGCTCGGCCGCGTGACCCACGATCTCAATCTTGTTGCGATGTCCTTTGAGAATGCCCCCGATGTTTTCCAGAGCCTGCTTGCCCTCGGGGGTCAGCTTGGCGGAGAAAGGCTCGAACAGGATGGGGCCGCCGATGGTGATTTCCATCCCGTCGCGGATTCGCCGCAAGCGAAACGTTTTGCCATGAATGCCCTGTTCCGAGCTGTCGCCACGGTATTTGGGGTCCAGTTGCTGAATGGCGCTCTTGATCTGCTCGACCATGGCGTTGAATTGCACCATGCTGGCCAGAGCCGAATCGTCCTTGACCTTGATGCCGAGCGCCGCCTGGATGGACTGAATGGCCTGGACCACCGCCGCCGATGCGCCGCCGCCCTTCTCGTAGTCCGCGAACGCCGCCAGCAGAATGAAGAAGCACAACAGGAGCGACATCATGTCGCCGTAGGTGAGAACCCACTCGGGGGCACCGCCGGATACTTGTTTCTTCTTGCCGAGCATTCGTCACACCGACCTTGACTCGAGATCCTGGCGGATGGAGGCGCTAACATTAACTCGGCTTGCTGGCCGGCCCCTGGATCTTGGCCCGCGTGTTCACGGGCAGATAGACGGACAGCTTGGCCTGCGTCACCCGCGGGTTGTCGCCGGCTTGCAGCGAGAGAATGCCCTTGAGCATGACCGTCCGCAGAAGCATTTCCTCTTCGTGGCGATAGCTGAGCTTGTCGGCCATCGGCAGGCAGAACACGTTGGCGATCACCGCCCCGTAGAACGTGGTGAGAATGGCCACCGCCATACCGGGACCGATCGCCTTGGGATCGTCCATGTTCTTGAGCATGGCCACCAGACCCATCAGCGTGCCAATCATGCCGAACGCCGGAGCGTACTTGGCGATCAGGTCCAGTATGGCCTTGCCTTGGCTGTGCCGCTGATCCATGGACTCGAGTTCGGCGGTGAGAATCTGCTCGATCTCCGGCGCCGCCGTGCCGTCGATGACCAGCCGAATCCCGTTGGCGAGGAACTCGTCTTTGACCTCGCCCAACGCGTTCTCCAGCGAAAGCACGCCTTCGCGACGGGCCAGCTCGCCCAAGCGGACGATCTGCTCGATGGTCTGCGGAATGGACTGGGCCCGCGGGAAAAAGCAGCGCCACCAGACGCGGAACATGCCCAGAAAGCGGTCCAAGGCTTGCGTGCTCAGCACCACGAAGATGGTGCCGCCGAACACCAGGATCGCGGAAGGCGTGTCCCAGTAAACGCCCACCTGGCCTCCGGTGCCCGCCCACAGCGACCAGATGACCATCGCGATCGCGGAAAGCAGCCCGATGGTGGTTGCAATGTCCATACAGATCCTCGCCGGGCGCGGCTCGTCCGGATAAAACACGCCGTCGCGCAGGGGCGGCAGACTTACACCCGCCGGCGCCGCGCGGATACGCTCCTCATATCGGTTCGCGCGGCGATGCTGTTAACGACCGATCCGCGGAGGACGGAAGCCGGCAGCACGCGCCGCTGTAATCCGTCCGTCGAAGCGGGCCTTATGGGACCAAAAAAAGCCCCGGGCAGGATCGCCCGGGGCCATAGAGCACAGATGTGGTTTATTCGCCGGATGTCAATCGCCAATCCGGCACTCGAGGATGCCGCCCGAGTAGCCGGGCTGCAACTGAACCACGATGCGAATCTTGTTTATCAGCACCGGCTCGAACGTGACTTCGTTGAACCGGTCCTTCTCGACGGTGTACGGGCCGTGTGCCTTGGCCACCTCCCATTGGCCGCTTTCCGTGCGAGTCTCCACATACCAGGATTGCGGCACTCGGCATGCGCCCGTTCCTGTGTCATCAAACCAATAGACGGCCACCGAACGAACCATCCGCGGCTCGGGCAGGGCGAGTTCGACCCACTCCTTCGAACCGCAGTGGTCCCACCAGGTGAAGCGCGGGATGCTCGTATCCGCCGAGTTCTTGGGCAGGATATTATCGGTCAAAGCAGCCGTCGTATCGCGGGGATTGCACCAGGACGCGGTTTCCGCTCCGCGGGGAGGAAGCTTCTGCCATGCCTTGGCGTCGGGGCCGTCACCGATCCACGGGAACGCCGACACTCGCAGCCGTGCACATCCCATGGGGATCAGCGTGATTTCTTCGATCGGCTCTTCGCTGCGAACCGGGCTGTCCTGGATTTCGCCGATCAACCCGTTGGGCTCCTGCTCCCATTGCGGGATGCGGCGAGCCCGGGCCGTCATCGATACCGGTGCAGCTTCCAACGTGAAGGGCTGCGCCGGCAACGGGCCGGGACGCTTGCTGAACTCGAACGACCGGGCCGGATCCTGCGCGTCGAGCACCAGACCGTAGTTCCAGGGGCTCTTCGGGAACACTTCATACGCGGCCCAGGCGCGGCCGTTGTCATACTCCTTCCACTCTTCCTCGATTCGCAGCGAATACGTCAGCGGACCACGATCGACCGATACTGCGTTGCGATTCTTTTCCCACAGGCGGGTGCGAATCTGCATGGGCAGCCGCAGCCGAAGCACGTCGCCCTTCTTCCACGTGCGATCCACCACCGCCCAGGCGCCGGGCTGGGCGTCGAAATGCACGCGCTTCCCGTTCACCCGCACGCGGGCGTCGTCGCACCAGTGCGGAATACGCAGCGCCAGCGCGAACCGCACGTCCTTGGGCGTGTCCAGCGTGAACTCGACCGTGTCGCCGAACGGATACTGCGTGACCTGTTGGATGGTGACTTCCACACCGTCGCCCACCTTGGCCTTCACCGTGCCGGGCGCGTACAACGCGACGGCCAGGCCGTTGCCCGGTGTGGCGAACCAGGCATGCTCGGCGTAGTACGGCCATCCGAAGGCCACGTTGTGCTGGCAGCAGCGGTACTGCTCGTAGGGCGAGTACGAGAACATATCGCCGCGATTTTCGATCATGGGCGCCTTGTTCTGCCGGCACAGCTGGATTTGATTGGGAGCCACCAGGTAGTGCAGCGCCTTGTAGTCCGGCGTGCAGGTGGGGGGCATGGAGTTGAACGCGACGTCCTCGCAGCGGTCGGCCCACAGCACGTCACCGGTGATCTTCAGCAGGATCTCGTGGCTGTGCATCATCTCGACGATGGCGCACGTTTCGGCGCCTTGTCGCGGACCGTAGAAGCCTTCGCGGCAGTTCTCGTCCGCGCCGTACATGCCGCCCGGCACCTGCCCGTACTTGGCCACCACGGTGTCGTAGTTGCGGATGGCGGCTTGCAGATGCATGGGGTCGTGCGACTGCTGGTAGAACTGGGCCGGACCCCGCCAGCATTCGGCAATGTTCACGCCGTGCCAATTGGCTACGCCCTTGGTCCAGTTCGCCGTGCGCTCGTGGTTGACCCGCGCCAGGTCCAGCAGCCATTTTTCGCCCGTGATGTTGTACAGCCAGTGCATGCTGTCGAGGTGGTCGGCGGCCCGGACCCACTGCCACCAACCCGCGCCGTACGCCTTGTCCCAGGTATACAGCTTCTCCGGCGGAATGGAGGCCACGTATTTGAAGTACTTGGTCAGCACGGCGATCACTTCCGCGTCGCCGGTCGCTTCGTAGTACGAGCGAAGGGCGTAGACGGTGCACATGTGCGGCCACAGATCATTGTTCACGAAGTTGATCTTCGGCCCGAACGTGCCGTCCGCACGCTGCGTGGCCATGATCGCCTTGATCCACCGCGTGGCCTCGGCGGTGATGCGCGGATCTTCGAGCACGTAGCCCAGGTCGCCGAAGCCCTTGAGCCAGTAGGGCATTTCTTCCCAGGGCCATTTGCCTTCGCCGTCGGGCTTCGTCCACGCGCTCTCGTCGAAGTTGCACCACTGGCTGATCTCGGGCAGCCGGCCGACCATCCCTTCGGCCATCAGTTCGAGTTGCGTCCGCAGCCAGCCTTCCGGCCGGATCGCCCCGATGGGCAGTTTGATCAACGGGCTGGGCGTCAGCGGCGGCCGATTGCCCCGGTAGTAATCGTTGGACCGATCGGTCGGCGGCACTTTGACCACCCGTATCGACGTGTCGTCCGCCGCGCTGGCCGCACCGGCAAGGCCCGCGAGCACGGTGCCCGCGGCCAAGAAAACGATGACGCAGAATCGCCCGACGGAAATGGCCTCTTTCCGCATGGTTATGACCTCCTGGTGAAGACTATTCCGAGTATTCCGGGCAGCATGATATAGCCGGCCCGAATAGCTGACAAACCGGCTCGCCGTGCACGGCCGTCGTTCGCGGAGGATGCCCGTTACCGGCGTTGGCTGGAGCAGACGGCCCGCGATCCGGAGGAGACGACGCACACCACTTCGGCTGCAGACGGTGAATCTGTCATAGCCTCAGTCCGCGCTTGCCGGCTGGAGTCGGGATGATCGCCGGTGTTATGATTGGCATCGTCCAATCGCCCACGAGGCGAAAAATTCCGCGGGCAGCAGAACGTTCAAGTCAACAGAATCGATGGCATGATTGGAAGGACACCATGAAGAATTCCATTTCATCTCATTCCGCGGCGCTTGTTTCTGTTCTCATGGGCTTGATGGTGGGGCTTGCATCGCACGTGACGGCGGCAGCTCAGACGGCTGCGACGGCCGAGACGCTGCGGGCAGGGGCCGCCACCAGCAACATCACGCCGTGGCTGGGTATCTCGATGAACGGCCACTTCACCGACCGCAAGGCTGTTCACGTGCATGACGAACTGCACGCTCGGGCGCTCGTATTGGACGACGGCCGGACGCGCCTCGCGCTGGTGGCGTGCGACAGTTGCGTCATCCATCGCGACATCTTCGACGAAGCCAAACGCCTGGCTGAGCAGGCCACCGGCATCCCGGCCGCTCACATGCTCATGTGCGCCACGCACACGCATACGGGTGCGACGTGCACAGCCATCTTCAGCAGCGAGCCCGATCCGGCTTACCAGGAGTTCCTCATCCGCCGTATCGCCGACGCCGTTACCCGGGCCGCGCACAATTGTGCCCCCGCCCGCATCGGCTGGGGCAGCGGGCACAAGCCCGATCACCTGTTCAACCGTCGCTGGTACATGAAGGAGGGGACGATTCCCGCCAATCCGTTCGGCGAGACGACCGACCGGGTGCGCATGAACCCGCCGCGTCAAAGCCCGGATTTGCTGGAGCCCGCCGGACCGACCGATCCGCAGGTCGGCGTGCTCTCGGTGCGTTCGAACGAGGGCAGGCCTCTGGCCGTGCTCGCGAACTACGGTCTGCACTACATCGGCGACACCGGGCCGGCCGAGATCAGCGCCGACTACTTCGGAGCTTTCGCCGACCGCATCCAGGCCTTGCTCGATGCCGATCGGCTGGATCCGCCGTTCGTCGGCATACTTACCAACGGGGCGAGCGGCGACGTGAACAACATCAACTTTCGTCAGCCCGCAGTGGCCGGCAAGCCGTACACGCGCATTCGTGCCGTCGCTGATGACCTGGCTGGCGAAGTGGCGCGCGTGATTCGCGCCATCGACCACCGATCGCGGGCGGCGCTCGTCGTCCGCCAAACCGAGATCACGCTCGGCGTGCGTCGGCCGAACGATGCCGATCTCGAGCGTGCCCGCAGCATCATCGCCGCTGCCGAGGGGCGCGAGTTGAAGTCGCCCGAGGAAGTGTTCGCCAACGAGACCATCAAGCTCGCGGATTACCCGTCTACCGTCGATGTTCCGCTGCAGGTGATCCGCATCGGCGATGCGGCCATCGTCGCGATCCCTTGCGAGGTGTTTGCGGAGATCGGCTTGGAGATCAAGCAGAAGAGTCCGATCAAGCCCACGTTCGTGATCTCGCTGGCCAACGGCTACAACGGCTATCTGCCCACGCCCGCCCAGCACGCGCTCGGCGGCTACGAGACCTGGCGCGCCCGGTCCAGCTATCTCGAAGTCGATGCCGCGCCAAAAATCGTCGAACAGGTCCTCGCTCTGCTGCACTCACTACCGACCGAAAGCCGGTAGAGCGCGCATCGCTTCGTTGAATTCTCTCACCACAAAGCGCAAAGGGCACAGAGGGTCACAGAGGAAGACGTCTGAGCTGCCTGCCTCTGTGCACCTCTGTGCTCCCTGTGGTTCGCTTCATTCCACGAGATAGACTGCCACGGACCAGGGTTCGACGCGGCCTTGGATGATGCGGCCTCGTACGTCATTGGCGAGCATGACCTCGCTGTGCGGGTCGAGCAACTCGGTGACGGTGTGGCCGGCCGTGATCGGGATCATCAGCAGGTTGCCCGAGACGGTCGAGTAGTTCGCATTGTACACCGTGTAGATGGTCTTGCCGCCGGCGGTAAAACGGTTGGCGTACACGTTGGGCTGCAGCGTCGGAATCAGTGGTTCGCAATCCGGAGATCGCAAGACATCGGCGTGATTCGCGAAGACGGGATGTGCCCGCACGGCCAGATCGCGGAAGTCCCGCGTGAACCACGATTCAGCTCGCCCCTTGAGCCACAATCCCAGACCGTGAAACACCGCCCGGTGCAAATCATCTACCTCGAACGGCACGGGCCGGATACCGTGGCTCATCATTTCGAACGTCGCCAGCTCCGGAAAGACGTAACGGTACAACGGCAGCTTCGTGGGATGCAGGTGTGGCGAACTGTACGACATACCGAGATCGAACGCCGAATCCACCAGTCCCATCAGCCCGGCTGCAGGAACAAACTCGATGTAGACGGCGGTTTCGAGCGACTCGGCAGCCAGCGCGGCACGAATGGTCTGCAGCATGTCGCGTTCGTCCTGGAGCGGGTTGGACGGCACGGGATGGCCGTGGTCGGGGCTCCAGCAGGCCCGATCCATGGTCGATTGGCCGAACTGATCCACGTACACGGCGTCCACGCCGGTCTGTTTCGCGACCGTGGCGATGGTCCGCCCCAGCTCTTGCTGCCAGGCCTTTACGCCCGGACAGGTGAAGAACTCCATCTCGCCCGGCCACCAGCGCGGCTTGCCGTCCTTCTGTATTAGTTGCCAGGCAGGCAAAGCCTTCTCGGCCAGCGGACAGCGCTTGTCGATGAGGAAGCCCTCGAAGTATAGACCGATCTTGCGGTTGGTGGCACGGACCTGTTCGGCGAGTTCACGAACGGCATCGAGTCCGCCCAAGTCGTTGGTCAGGTAATCGCCCACGCGACCGGTCTTCTCGTGGAACGCCCACCCGGAGATGTCGATCATGTCGATGCCGCCGAACGCCCGCGTGGACTCGGCTATCAGCCGTTGCGGCGTGTACTTGCGGAGCGACACGTCGAACAGGTAGTCCGTGCCGCCCAGAGGATAATCCCGCCGGCAGTAGAACGTGTCGCTCAGTCGCGCCGGTGGCTGGAAGCCTCGGCGTGCCTGAGCGCGATAGTGCTCAAAGAGCACCCGCCAGTCATCCTGGTGGGCCAGCATAAGCACTTGCGGCAACTTCAGCTGACCGCCCGCGGGCACGGTCACATGCGTGAATCGGAGGGTGAGGTCCGCCTTGCCGCTCTTCTGCGTGAACGCGACCGACTTGGCCAGCAGTTGCGGATCATCAATCATCACGCCCAGCCCGCCGCCGTCGCGAGCGTCGAACAAGTCGACCAGCGGCAAAGGCCAGACCGCCCCGTGCGAATGCTGGATCGATGCATCACCGCAGCCCAGCGCCGCGTTGCGCGTGCCGATTAAATAGCCAGCCTGCGCAGGATCGCTCGCGATGGTCACACCCCGCAACACGGGCGACGCGAGAACCGCATTCCAGGTATCCGCTTCCTGATTCTGCAGCGTGGAACGGATCTCGATCGTGCCCTGCTCGCGGATGCGGACGAGCATGCGAAGCGTGCGCTGGTCGGCGGCGTCGCCCACGGCCCATGTCGCCGTGATCTCCACGCCGTCGGGTATACGCAGCATGTTATGCTCGCGCAGGGTTAGCGGCAGAGGCGTGCCGCGGTCGTCTTGCACCTCGGCCAAGAAGCAGGCGGGAGCGCCGGTTATGATGGTTCGGTTGGACGGCCTCAGAGCCATCTGCGTGATGCGCGGCCCTTCGGCCAGATCCAAGGCAATTTTCATCTCGCTGTTCTCGACCGTTACCCCCGTCTGCGAGTGCGACCAGATGGTGTGGCGTCCCTGATCCGGACGGGGTTGGGCTTCCGGTGCGGGAGTCGATGTTAGCCCAACGTCCGGCGGTCGGATGCGATTCTTCGATGTATTCACCGCCGCAGCCAGCAGGAACACCTGCCCGTAGCTCATGCGATCCACGAGCGAGAAGCGGACCAGGTGCCGTCCGGGTTCGAGAGGCACCACGTGCGCAGCGGGTGAGGGGCCGATGCGATAGGCCGAATGCTCGAGCGACCACGGGAAATGCGATACCGTTGTACCATCTTCGTATTCGAGCTGGACGACGAACTGGTGGGGAGACTCGATAGTCGTGCGCTCGCGCAGCGACGCCGGGCTGTACCACGGAGCTGCGTTTCCATACACGCGAGCCGCCAGCAGGAGGCCGAGTTCCGAACCTTTCCACGGGCCGGCGACGTGCAGCGGCTCTTCCTCCACGATCCCGGTCGCGAGGGCGGCGCGATCCGCGTCGCGGAGCTGGAACTCGATCCCGCCGGCTCGGTATCGCGATGCTCCCGGCCAATGCGGTGCGACATTCAGCGCGTCGGCCAGCGCAGCCGCCGGGACCGTCCCTTGCTCGGGCAGCATCACCGGCTGCCATGAGGTGCCGGCGGCGATCGAGCCAGCGGCATCGGCGGCGCCGACGGCGAGCAATGCCGGCTGCGTGGCGGGCGAGGACGATGCTGCGGTGCGGAACACCAGCCGTTTCATGGTAAGCGATGCCGGCTCGTCGCCCGCGGACAAGCGCAGGCTGATGCGAGCGACGCGATCCGACGGATACTTTCCGCGCAAGTCGATAATCTGTGCGGTCTCATTTGTGGGCAACTGAATGATGATCTCGTGCTCACCGGCTTGGGGGTTCTCCGGGTTCAACGCATTAGGCGTGATCGGGCCAGTGGAGTCGTCCGTGAGCAGCAACTGCGGGAAACCCGGCGCGAAGCTACCCGAGCAGGCGTACTCGACCTCCAGCGTCGAAAACGGTTGTACCCAGATGGGGTTGGTCGTTCGCGTCCAGGCGGACGTGTGCTGCGGCGTCGCCACCTCGAAGCGGGCACCTTGCGGGCCGAACGTGGTGGTGGCCTTTTCATCCGGCCCGCTCATCTGCCAAGGCTCGGCTCGCCAGCCGTAATTCGCGTCAAAGCCGTCATGCCAGCCGACCTCGACGAGGTCCCGACTTTCCGGTTGGGCCGCTCGCGCATCGGCGACGCTGGCGAGAAGTATGAGACTGCAGGCCAGGAGTATCGGCCAGGACCAGATCATCTGTTGTTTCATGTGTATGCCTCCGCGAGGCGGGCTTGTCGATGCTGTCGTGAAGTCCGAATCGTACCTGAAAGCACGGTTAGCTGACAGATTCTACCGTGCATGTGCCCATTGGGTGCCGAACCGGGCGTTCGTGCAGAGATTATTCGTTCGCGGACAGTAACGTCGCCAGTGCGGTTCGGACGGAATCGTCGAAACCGGAAAACGCCTGGTCGCGGTAAAAAATGATCGGCAGATAGCCGAACGTCGTTGAGACGCCCTGGCTCGTACCGTATTCAGCCATCATCTCGTTGAGCAGAGCCACATTGGCCGGCACCGTCGTGAGATATTCCTTCACGGCGAGGCCCGTATGTTGGGATTCGATCGAATCGAGCCACGCGAGCGCGTCCAGGCACATGGGCCCGCTGGCGTTGTGGAAAATGACGAGCGTGTTTTCGGCCGGCGGGTCGGACGGAGGAGTCTCCGGGCACCCGGCCAGCAGCCCGCCGAGCACGATCGCGATGGTGAGCGTTCGCTTCATGGCGCACCACACGGATTATGCATCTGATCCACGTCGGCCAGTTCGTCGAGCGGCGTGGACGGGGCCGGCGTGTCGTACTTGACCTCGCGATTGGCTGGGATCAGGCTCATGGGCAGTTGCAGGTTGACGCCGCTGGTGGCAGCCGCCCACTCGTCGAAGTCCGCCGCCCAGCGAACTTTCCCGGAGTCCAGCACATCGCGATAGACTTCCCACCACGCTTTCTTCATCCCGCCGAGGTAGGTGTGGCAGGCGAGCATGATGCGCTTGGGGCTCTTGGCAAGGGATTGTTCGATGATCTCAGCGAACTGCTCGGCCGTCGAGCCGCGAGCCCACAGCGAGTAGTCGCACAGACTGCCGCGGCCCATGTCCTCGAACGTGACATTGCTCACGGAGATGATTTTGCAGTCGTACTCGTCGGGGTCGTAGATGATGGCTTCGACGTCGCTGGTGCCGCGGGCAAGCACGTACTGGATGCCCAGGGCGTCGGCGGCGGCCAGCGTGTTGGCGTCGTAGGCGAAGTACTTGGAGCCGAAGACCCGCATGGGCTTGCCCGTCACCTGCTCGACGGCGTCGCGGGTCTGCCGCATGATGTCCAGTTGCGTCTCGTAAGGCACGTCCCAGAAGGGCTGCTCGGCGTAGCCGCCGGCGATCTCGTGTCCCGCGTCGGCCAGCCAGCGGATCTCGACCGGCCAGGTCTCCAGCATGTTCTTCTGCACGAAAACCAGCGAGCGCAGCCCGCGCTGCTGCAGCTCGTAACCCCAGTTCCGCAGCCCCTGGATGCCTTGAAATTCGATGAGCTGCACCAGGCCCACGGGTCGGGCCGTCGTGTCCTCCGAGCCGCCGTCGGGCCAGCAGCCGGCGGTCAGCACGGTCGCGATCAAGGCGGTCATCGCGAGCGATCGTCTCATGGTGTGCCTCCCAGGGTTGGTCGTCATCTCGCGGCGGTGCATATTGTGCCGTGAACGCCCCGGCGAGGCAAAGACCCGAGAGTGTGTTCCCGCCGGCCGGCGGTGTCACAGCGTGCGAACGGATTGGCCTTCGATCAGTTTGCCCGGCACGACCCGGGACTCAGCGTCGGTCTTCTTTCCGTGGATCAGGTCCACCAGGAGGCGGGCGGCGCTTTCGGCGAGGCGGTCGTTCTGAACTGCGTAAGCGGTGATCGGCACGCGAGAGTGGATGTGCAGCACGTTATCGCCGTAGCCCACCAGCGACAGATCGTCCGGAATGCTTAGTCCGAGCTCCGCCGCAACCGACAGGACAGTGGCACAGATTCTGGCGTCAGACGCGAAAACGGCGGTCGGCCGCAGACGGCTGGTCAAAGCGGCGTGAACGAGCGTTTGGAGCGATTCGCCGGGGTAACCTTTGTAAAGAAACGCTCGCTCGACGGGTAATCCCTTGGCCTGAAAGGCGGCGATATAGCTGCCGGCGTGAATGGCATACTCTTGCGGACTGAACATGGGGCCGGACAGCAGGGCGATGTCGCGATGCCCTCGATTAATGAGCAGGTCCATCAGTTCGTGGCAACCGCTGCTCATGGCCCGGGCCACGCAATTGGGCGCACCCAGGTCGTACCCGTTGCACAGCACGCAGGGGATGTCCTTGGGCAGCCAACTGCGATATTCCTCGTATTCTTCGAGTGATGCCGACCAGATGGGCACGAAGCAGAATCCGCGCACGTCCGGGCGGTGGACGAGATGTTCGATCCGCTTGCGGTTCAGCGTGCTGTCATTCTCCAGCACGACGATTTGCAGATTCAGCCCTTCGTCGCGGAGCACACGCTCGATGGTGTGCAGCATGGTCATGAAGCCGGCGTTCTCATATGGGTGAGTCGGTTCGCCGGAGTGGCATACGAACACGACTGTACCCTGTTCTGAATCGGTGGCCGGCTGGCGGCGGGGCACCTGCTTGATGAATGTTCCCAATGCGCGCTTGCGGTCGATATAGCCGTCCTGTTCCAGAATCGACAAGGCGGCGCGGACGGTCACCCGGCTGACGCGATGCTTGCGTGCCAGTTCGTCTTCGGTGCCCAAACGCTCGCCCGGCTGCATGCCCGAGAGGGTGATTTGATTCAGGAGTGTTCGGGCCAATTCGGCATAGCGGAGGTTGGGCCGCTTGGAGGACCACAGGGGCGATGAGAAGGGGTCGTGCGACATGGCCAAAAGCCTACCACACGCGGCCGGGCGGCGTCCACAGCTTTGTATTACTTCTTTGTATTGTGTGCCGACTATCCGTCTCTGGTCGTATTTGGCTCAGTTCGAGCGGAGAGCCCACAAGGATCAGGAGAATCCTGAAAACACCAGTCCGGCGGAGGCGGATCGGTCGATCATGTGCATAGATTTTCATTGACTCGAAGCTCTATGTCCTGTATTTGTATTCAACAAGGTCTCGGCGGGCAGAGCCGTCGGCCATCAGTTCTCAACCAGGCCGCCGAATTCGATTCGAATTCTGTTTTCACGGCTCGGTTCCGTTCGCTTCTATGTGTGCAGCATCTTTGGCCTGACCGTCCTGTGAATTGGTGCGGGTGAGCTCACGGACGGCACCACATCGGTTGCCAACAAGTCTTTTTCGTGTGCCCCCGCCATTCCACGTTCGTCTGGGAGGCAGGATCATGTCGCGTCGTGCCGCAGGAAGCTTTACGCATCGCTTGTGCGTGAACGGTTTTACGCTCATCGAGGTGTTGGTGGTGGTGGCCATCATCGCCTTGCTGATCTCGATTCTGTTGCCCAGCCTGAAGGCAGCCCGGGATGAAGCCAAGAAAGTGACTTGTGGCACCAATCTCCATCAGATCGGTACAGGGTTGACCTCGTACGTGACCGACAATCGGGGCGAGCTGCCGGTTCGATATCGAACGGCGTCCTCGTTCACGACCTACTTCATGCGGGCGGGGCTCGTGCACAAGGGGGCGGTCGGCTTGGGTCTGCTGGCCAATCGCCGATACGTCCCTGAGCCGCTGGTCTTTTACTGCCCGGGACAGGATAACACCAAGAGTGCTTGCCTGGTCTACAACTCCGTGGACAACAGGTGGGTGACCGATGCGGCGTTCTCTGGCATGACTGACAGCGCCAAGCGGGACGTGAAGGTGCGTGCTTCTTATATGGCCCGGCCCGGCATGAAGGAAAAGTACGCACAGATCGGGGCCAAACCGAAGGAAGTTCTCATCCCATCCGGCGAAGTGGTCGGATGGCGACAGGACGAATACTACCAGAAAGTGATTTACTCGGATTTTCTGGGCGTGCACGGGTTCTTCAACCTTGCTGTGGACAGCACGTTGATCAACAGTCCGCACGACCGAAAGGGCTATTACCGCTTGTTCGGCGACATGTCGGCACGATGGAAGCACGCTGCGGCGCTCGAGAGATTGCGGAGGATCAATGAGGAGCCGCCGGATGGGCCGGAAATGATTGCTTATTGGAAGGAACTCGACCGGAACTGACCGAACGGTCGCAATCAGGCCGAGACCGGCGGGAAACGTTTCGACAGACCATCCGCCGGAGGAGTACCGTCCCGCTCCTTCGTGACGGGTTCGCGGGAAAGACGCACATTTCAGCCCCATCGCGGGAGGAGGAAGCATGCGATCTCATCAGTCCGCATCTGTATCGGATCGGTATGGCCGCTCAGTTTGCCTCACCCTCATGGTCTTGGCGGCGCTGCCCTGGCAGAGTGTGGGAGCCCCCAGGTGGTGCTCGCCGTTTGAGACGGAAGCCGGCGCGCCGGTGACGGAAGGGCAGGTCGCCGGCTCGGTGGAGAATGCCGTGGGCGACCCGGGGCAGGCGGCGGCTGGCTTGGCCACGCTGGACCCAATGCTCTACGTTCAGCACGGCGCGTTCGTGCCGCCGATTCCGGTCTCCATCGACCCGGCCGGGCAGGCCGGTTCGTTCGCGATCTCCACCCCCAATCACCGGGGCACGGCGATCAACACCAATCTGCGCAGCGACGCGGGCAACCTGGCCACGCAGCTCACCGCCGAAGGTTACTTCTACATGCCCGACCCCACGGCGGTTCTCGCGCCCACCTACGTGGGGCGGCGGTTGTTCACGCAGAAACGCTCCGCGCTGGACGACAACTCGCGACTGGCGATCGGCGTGCACGCCGCCAACATCGGTTTCGCAGACGGCCTGTTCGAATACGAGGGGTTCAACTACAGCGGTTCCGAACCCGTGCTGCTGGCCGGGCAGGGCGGCGGCATGGGCTGGGGCGGCGCCTGGGTCAACAGCGCCAACGACTATCTGGTGTTCGCCGAGAGCCTGACCACGCCCGTCTCGCCGATCACGCCGGTCGGCGGGCGCGTGGTGGGAGTCGGAGGCGCGCAGAAGGTCGCGGCAAGACCCCTGGCTCGCAAGGTCGATCTGTCGATGGACGGGAATGTGCTGTTTTTCAGCGTCTTGATGCGCAAGAACAGCAACGTGACCGGCAGCAACGTCGAAATCAACTTCACGCCTGCCTCCACCGGCACACAAACCACCCGTTTCGGCATGACCAGCACGGGTGAATGGTTCCTCAACGTCTCGACGAACAAAGCTGGTGTGGTTGAGCTTGACGTCACCTACCTGGTCATCGGCAAGATTGCCTCGTCGGCCGGCGCGAACGACCAGGTGGCCATGGCCGTCTACGGGCCGGATGACACATTGCCGGACGCCGAGCCCGAGGACTGGCTGCTGACCAGCGAGATCAACAGCAACGTCCTGCTCGAGAATATCCGCCTGGTCGTCGGGGCGGGCACACAAGGTGAATTCGACGAGATCCGCATCGGCTCCACGTACGAATCGGTGATCGACCCCGATGCCGGGACGGGAGCGCCGGGTGAACTGCGGAACCTGTTGTCGGTTTACTGGGCCGAGGAAGTGGTCACGCCGGGCCCGCTGCCCGAGGATCCCCCCGTCATCACTTATGCCAATCATCTGGAGTTCGGCACGACGCCGCTGGAGGCGGCCACCTGGTATCACTTCGCGCTGACGTATGACGGCATGGACCTGCGCTGGTATCTCAACGGACAGTTGGAAGGACACGTGTCCAACCCACCGATCGCCAACGTGGGCACGGCCAAGATGGTGCTGGCCAACAACCGCATGACCGGTGCGACCGATCGCGGATTCTACGGTGTGTTGGATGAGATTCGTATCTGGGATAAAGTGCTGACTCCGTCGGAAATGCTGGTGAACGGCGGTCTGCCCGGCCCGAATCTCTTGTGGCAGTCGCGATTCGAGACGCAGTTGGGCGAACCGGTCACGAGTGGGATGGTCGCGGACAAGATCAACTGCATCGACAACGCGATAGGCCATCCGAACGGCTCACCGGCGGGCATTGTCGCCAGTGTGTATACGGCCCTGGGGCAGTCGGGCGCGCCGGCCGTGCCGGCGGCGATCGATCCGTCCGGACTCACAGGCTCGTTCGCCCTCTCGCAACCGGACGCCCCCAACCCGGCCATCAACACTGGGATTCCGAGCAACGCCGGCGACTTTGCTTCCGCTCTGACCGCGCAGGGGTACTTCTACTCCCGGGCTACCATGCCGGTGACCGTCGCCTCGGTCGGCCAGCGGTTCGTGAGTACCATGCGCTCGAACCAGGAGGGCCAGGCTCGTCTGGCCATCGGCCTGGCGGCGAACGTGGATGCGCCGGAAACGCCGACACATAATGTGCTCGCCGTGATCTGGTCGAATCCGGCGAGCGTGCTCACCGTCGTCCGCGGAACCACCCCCATTCAGCCTGATACGTGGTACCACTTTGCCATGGTATGGGATGGAACCGACATTCGGTTCTACCTGAACGGTGTCCTGGAAGGGGAGGTGCTCGCTCCCGATCTGATCGCCCCGGGCACCGCGCCCATAGCCGTCGGAAACGACCGCACGAACGGGGCGGGCACGCGCGGATTCTACGGGCTCCTGGACAAAATCGTGATCAGCGATCACGTGATCGCGCCGACGGAGTTCATGACCGCGGGGTTCGACCCGTGTCTGGGCGTCTGGTGCAACATGCCGTTCGCCGACGCTGATGATAACGGCGTGGTCGACATGCTCGACTTCGCGATCGTGCAGCGTTGCATCGCGCTGAGCGGTGAGACACTCGACAGCCAGTGTGCCTGCTTCGATCGCGACCTGGACAGCGACATCGACCTGCTGGATCTGTCCGAGTTCGCCAAGTGTGCGACGGGTCCGGGCGTAACCTGGAGCCTGGATCTGGCACCCGACTGCGACCCGCAATAGGCGGGTCCGAGGGGGGCGTTGAGGCTGAGCCCGGCTCGGCCTCAACTGCACCGAAGATGATTTCGCTCGCGACAACTCATGCCGTGCGTGTACCGCCGGTCCGCGCGAATCGGGCGCGACTGCGCGTCGAATCCACACGGTGCGCCGGGAAGGAGACGAAACCTGATGTGCAACCTGCCATTCCTTCGGCGAAACGTTCAACCCGTTCTGGCCTGCGTTTTGTCCGTGTGCGTCTGGACCACGGCGTCCCGGGCGGTCGACCCCAACACCCGGCTCGACGGCTACCGCGGAATCTGGTTCAACCTGGGCCAGACGAACGAATATGGACCCAAGTACTCCGGCGGGCTCGGCACGTACACGGCCAACCACGTGCCCATCTGCATCTATGCCGAGGCGGTCAACAAGACCTTCTTCAGCTACGGCGGCGTCGATGACGCCACTGGCGACCTGCTGATCATGGTCTCGTATTACGACCACGCGACCTGCCTGGTGCCCCGGCCGACCGTCGTACATCACAAGATGGGCGTCAACGATCCGCACGATAATGCGGCCATCCTCCTGGATCGCGATGGATACATCTGGGTGTTCATCAGCGGTCGCGGCCGGGCCCGCACGGGCTGGCTCTATCGCAGCACCGCGCCGTATTCCATCGACAGCTTCGAGTGGATTCACGGCGGTGATGGCGAGAACTTCTTCGAGAAGACGTATCCTCAGCCGTGGTACCTGGACAACGGCGTCGATCAGCCGATCTTTCTCTACCTGTTCACCAAGTACACCGCTGGCCGCGAGTTGTATTGGTCCACCAGCACCGACGGCATCAATTGGGCCCCGGATCGCAAGCTGGTCGGATTCGCCGGCCATTACCAGACCAGTTGCCGGTGGAAGCACCGGATCGGCACGGCCTTCAACTATCATCCCGGCGGGAACGTGGATCGCCGCACCAACCTGTACTATCTGCAGACCGACGATGTGGGGAACACCTGGACGACGGTGGACGGCACGCCGGTGACCACGCCGCTGAGCTCGCCTCAGAATCCGGCCCTGGTGGTGGATTACGAATCCCAGGGGCTGCTGTGCTATATAAACGACACCAACTTCGACGCCCAGGGCCGTCCGTACATCTGCTATGAGACCAGCCGCAATTACGCTGCCGGCCCCGACGGCGATCCGCGGGTTTGGCACCTGGCCCGCTGGGACGGCCAGCAGTGGATCATCACGGATATCACCGTGTCGGATCACAACTATGACGTGGGCAATCTGTGGGTGGAAGGGGATCACCTGCGGATCATCGGGCCAACGGAAAACGGCCCACAGCTCTGGGGCGCCGGCGGCGAGGTGGCGCTCTGGACCAGCAGCGACCTGGGGGCCACCTGGACCAAGCAGCGGGATGTCACCTCCAACAGTATGTTCAATCATTCGTACGTTCGCCGGGTGGTCAACGGTCGCGATCCGTTCTACGCCATGTGGGCGGACGGCCACTCGTTTACCCGGAGCGATTCATCGCTGTACTTCTGCAACCGAGCGGGCACGCATGTGTGGCGGTTGCCGCGGACCATGTACAGCGACTTCGCCCGGCCGGTTCGCGTCGCCGATTTCGGCAACCTGCCGGGACCGCCGCTCTGGCGGTCGCGCTTCGAGACGACGGGGACGGGCTCCATCGAGCATGGCCAGACGCTCACGTTCGTCCGCAACTCCGCCGGTGCGCCGGGTCATTCGGCGGGGCCGGCTCCGCTCACCTACGTCGCTTACGGCCAGCCCGGCGTCGGTAGCGCGCCGTCCGCCGGCGCCGGCGACTATGCCGCGTCTCTGCCTGACGATCGTGCCATCGGCATCAACACCGGCCTGCCCAGCAACGCCGGCAACCTGCAGAACGCGGTGACCATCGAAGGGTTCTTCCGCACGCCCGACGGCGCTGCCGCCACCACTCCCACGTACGTGGCCCGCCGCCTGGTCACGCTGAAACGCAGCGACAACGATGGTGAATCGCGGCTGGCAGTCGGTTTGCATGGCGGCGGAACGCTTCCCGGCACGGGTGGACTGTACGATTACGACGGTTTCGACTATGCCGGACCGTCGCTCCACGGGCAGGCGGGCGGGACCGGCTGGGGCGCGGCTTGGGTCAACAGCAGCGCGAACTACCAAGTGGTCAGCGGCAGCCTGTCGTTGCCCGGAGGACCTCCCGCGACCGGAGCTCGCCTCGTCGCCACCGGCGGAACGGCGGCACGGGCCCTGAGCCATTTCGTGAACCTGGGTGCCGATGGCAATACACTCTATTTCAGCGCCTACTTGCGCAAAAGCAGCAACGTGAGCGGCAGCAACGTCGAGATCAACCTCACGCCCGCCTCCACCGGGACACAGACCACTCGGTTCGGCATGACCAGCGACGGCAAGTTCTTCCTCAACAATTCCGCCAACAAGGCGGGCACCGTCGAGCCGAACACGACGTACTTCGTGATCGGCAAGATCGTATCCCATGCCGGCACGAACGATCAGGTATATATGACCGCGTACGGCCCCGGCAGTACCGTGCCGGCGACCGAACCGGCGGACTGGCTCCTCACCGACCAGATCAACAGCTCCGTCGTGCTGCAGAACCTGCGGTTGGTGGTGGGCGCCAACACGGTGGGTGAATTCGACGAGATCCGCACGGGCAACACGTATGCCGGCGTGACCGATCCCAACGCTCCTATCGCCAGCGGCGGCGGGGCGGCCAACGTGCTGTCGGTCTTCTGGCATGATACTGATGGCGTCAACCATCTGGAGTTGGGGGCGACGCCGATTTTGCCCGACACGTGGTATCATTTCGCGGCCGTGTACAACGGCACCGACATCAAGTGGTATCTCAACGGCAACCTCGAAGGCGAGGTGGCGGCGCCCAATCTCGTGAGTCCCGGTTCGGCCTGGATCGCCATCGGCAACAACCGCCTTTCCGGTGTGGAGGACCGCGGCTTCTATGGATTGCTGGATAATGTGCGGATCTCAGACCAGGCCCTGGTGCCGGCGAGCTTCCTGATCCACGGCGGCTCATGCGACGCCGATTGCGGGACTCCGAATGGCGGCGTGCTGTGGTGTTCAGGCTTTGAGGCTTCGCCGAACGCGCCGGTCGCACACCAACAACTTGACACGGGCCTGTGCGCGAGCATTGAAAACCTGCACGGCGCGTCCGGCACGGCCAAGGGCACCTCGAGCCTGTCGTACGTGCAGTACGGTCAACCCGGCGTGGGCGATGCGACCACGCCGGAAGCGGGCGCATTCGCGCTGGCCCTGCCCGACGATCGTTCCGTGGCTGTCGAGACCTCCATTCTCAGCAACGCCGGCGACCTCAATCAGGGCCTGACATTTGAAGGCTTCTTCAATACCGCCGAGACAGCCTTGATCGTCAGTCCGGACAGCGTGGGTCGCCGGCTCGTGACGCAAAAGCGCGATCTGATGACCGACACACGTCTGGCGATCGGTCTGCATGCCCAAGGCGGCGCCAACGTGCTGTCGGTCGTGTACAAGAACAGCAACGGCGCCACCTACACCGCGTTCGGTACGACGCCCGTGCAGCCGAACCGATGGTATCATTTCGCCCTGACCTGCAACGCCGAAGCCATGCGATGGTATCTCGACGGCCACTTGGAAGGCGAGCTGTTGTCGCCGGATCTCATTGACGCGGGCAATGCGCCCATCACCATCGGAAACCGCCGCGGCGACGGTGTGGCCGATCGCGGCTTCTTCGGCATGCTGGATGAGATCCGAATCCATGACCGGGTGCTGTCGCCGGCCGAATTTCTCATCGGCGATCCGTCGCTGACGGGCGAGCCCTGCTTACCCGGTTGCCCGCGGCCGTTCGCTGACGCGGATGGCGACGGCGACGTCGATCAGGCGGACTTCGGCTTCTTTCAAGCGTGCTTCACGACCAGCGGCGAATTGCTGCCGCTGCCGGGCTGTCACTGCTTCGATCGTGCCGGCGACGAAGCCATCGACGCGACGGATCTGGAGGAGTTCATCAACTGCGCCACCGGACCCGCCGTGATCTGGGAGCCGGCTTTGACGCCGGCTTGCATCCCCTGATGTGCCGTTCGAAAATCGACGCGAAACACGCAACAACGAGGAGCAAGAATGAACACGACATCAAGGACGTCCTCCTGGCAATCGGCGGGAACCATCTCCCTCTTGACCGTCGCCTTCCTGGTTGCATGTCTGGTCGGCGGTGCTCGCGCGGCGGATGCCAAGCCCAAGCCACCGCAAAAGGGCGTGGCGCTGGACGGCAAGACGGCGTTCTCCGTACCGGCCAAGGAACTGGGCCTGAAGGCTGATGCGATCACGGTGGCGGCGTGGGTCAAGCTCGCTGACGTGAAAAAGTCGCAGGTGTTCGCCAACTGCGGGCGGGCCAACAGCGCTTTCACGTTCTATGTCTACAACGGTGCCGTGCGCATGCTCATTGGTCCGGACCAGGGTTCGTATGCGTTTGCCACCGCGCCGCTGCCCGAACCCGGGGTGTGGACGCATTACGCGGGCACGTACGACGGAAAGCAGATCAGAATCTACCGGAACGGTACGCTCGAGACGACAGTCCAGCGTGCGGGGCCTATGCAGGCGCCGGCGGGCGACGTCTTCATCGGCGCACTGAACAGCACCGAACGCTTCCTTACCGGCGAGATGGACGACGTTCGTATCTGGCGGCGTACGCTGAACGACGCGGAAGTGGCCGCCGTGGTCTCGGGCACGGACGATGCCGGGGCGGACCGGGACTTGGCCGGCCGGTGGATTGCCGCCGGCCTGACCGGCGACGCCTGGAAGTGCGCGAGCCAGGGGCCGGCAGCCACTCGTGTCGTCTACGTCGAGCCCAAGGTGATCCTCAACCAAAAGGACACCGGCTACCGCGGCATCTGGTACATGAACCAGCCCTCGGGAGATGAATACGTCTACAAGTACAGCGGCGGCATGGGCACGTACTGTGCCAACCACATTCCCCACGCCTGGTACGCGGCCAAGGTGAACAAGACGTTTTTCACGTACGGCGGGGCTGCGCCGGGCAACGATCAGCATCTGATCCACATGGTCTCGTACTTCGATCACAACACCGGCCTCGTGCCGCGGCCCACCATCCTGCTCGACAAGAAAACGAACGACGCCCACGACAACCCGGTGATCAACCTGGACGACCAGGGGTACATCTGGATCTTTTCGAGCAGTCACGGGCAGAGTCGACCGTCGTACATCTCGCGCAGCAAGAAGCCCTATGACATCGAAGAGTTCGAACTGGTGTGGACGGGCAACTTCTCGTATCCCCAGCCTTGGTACATGCCCGGTCACGGGTTTTTGTTCATGCACACGTTCTATCAGCCCGGCCGAAGCATCTGCATGATGACCAGCCCGGATGGCGTGAACTGGTCGGAACGGCGACTCCTGTCGTACATCGACGAGGGGCACTATCAGGTCAGCCGTCCGCTGACCGGCGGACGGATCGGCACGTTCTTCAACCATCACCCCAAGGGCAAGGGGCTGAACTGGCGCACCAACGTGTACTACATGGAAACCGACGATTTCGGCAAGACCTGGAAGAGTGCTGACGGAACCGTTCTCGAGCTGCCGCTGAAGGAGATCGAGAATCCCGCTCTGGTGCACGACTATCGCGACGCCAAGCTCAACATGTACACGCAGGACCTCACCTGCGACAGTCAGGGCCGGCCGGTGCTCATGTACGTGACCAGCAAGGGATACGAGTCGGGTCCGAAGAACATGCCGCGAACCTGGACCATCGCTCGCTGGACCGGGAGCAAATGGGAGATCCACGGCGGCGACATCATCTCGGACAACAACTACGACTTCGGCTCGCTGTACATCGAATCGGATGACCTATGGCGGATCATCGGCCCGACGCAGGTCGGTCCGCAACCGTACAATCCCGGCGGCGAGATCGCCATGTGGATCAGCACCGACCAGGGCCGTCATTGGAAGATGGTCCGGCAGATGACCAGCGGGAGCGAATACAACCACACGTTCGTGCGGCGGCCGGTCAATGCTCACCCGGACTTCTACGGCTTCTGGGCGGACGGCCACGGACGCAGGCCCTCCGATTCGCGGCTGTACTTCTGCAACAAGGCCGGCGATGTGTTCCGCCTGCCCGTGGTCATGACCGCCGACTCCGCCCGGCCCGAACGGATCAATTGATCGAGGGCGGGCACTTGCCTACGGAGCTTGGGGGGCGGGCGTCCCGCCCGCCTCTGAGGCGGGCAAGATGCCTGTCCCCCGGTGCTAGACGGTGACGAATACGGGACATCCCGACTGCGACAGAACCTCGTGCGGAATGGATCCGATGAGGTAGCTGGTCAGCCAGGAGCGCGGGTGTGAACCCATGACCACAAGCTCCACGCCGAGCCGCCGGGCATGCTCGATCAGCACGTCGGCGACGGCTTCGTGCGTGACGACCGGCAGCAGGAACGCCTGACCACCGTGGGCTTCGAGGAACTCGAGTCCTCGCCGGGCCCGGTCGGTGGCGATGTCCATCGACGAACCATGAATGCTCAACACGTGATTGGGCACACCTTGATGCAGGTCGTTGGCCACCAGCGTCTGGAGGGCATGAGCCGCCCGCATCCCGCCGCTGTAGGCGATAAGGTTGCCCGCGCCGGCCTGGATCTCCGGCGGCACGACGACCAGCGGTCGCGCACAGTGGCCGGACAGCAGCGCCCACGTACCGTCCGTTTCATACTCGTCCGGCCCGGTGAAATGGGTATCGCGTGAGATGATGACCACGTCGTGCGGTTGCGCCGCCGCACTCAGTCCGGCGATCCGCTCTCCCACCTGTGTTCCGGCCGAGAACGCGATTCCCGCCGACTCTGCCTCGCGTGAGAACCGCGTTAACGCCTCATCGACTCGGCGGTGTGCCTGCTCGAGCAGGCTGCGGTCACGGCGGTCCTTGAAGGCGTCTCCACCGATGGGAGCCGGCTCGGGGGCAGCCAGAGCGTGCTCATCCACCCAACCCAGGGCCGACACGCGGGCCCCAAACCGGCGAGCCCAGCGCACCGCGAGTTGAATCGAACCCTGTCCCTGCCGGGAACCGTCCAGAATCAACAGCATGCTTCGCACGACGCATTCTCCGTTTCGTGCCGTTCCAGATGACCTTGTTGTGGTGCACGCCTCCAGCGTGCACCCAAGGATGCCTGCACCACAATGCCGCCGACGCAGGGTCAATATCGGAACGTGGCCAGCAGCCACGCATGTCCCGGCACCTCGCGGGCATGCATGCCGTACACCGTGCCGCCGTTGCGCAGCGTGTGATGAGCCGTGAACTCCAGCAGCTCGATGCTGTCCGGCTCGGGCGCATCGTACAGCGTGACCTGCATGGTGTTCGGATCGAACTTGCCATACTGGTTGCGATCGATGGCGACGATCAGCTCGTCCACCCGTCCTTCGTAGGCTCGGGGCGTGACCTTCTCGAACGATCTGCCGCCCCGATCGGAATGAACCTGCTCCTGGCAGCGTTTGAGTGCGTCGGCTCGCTGCTTGAGGAACTGCGGTTCGATGATCGGCCATGCCCGCCGCCACAGATCGTGTTCATCGAGATGATCGGGGTTGCCCTGCACGTGCTCGTCCAGCAGTCGAGGATAGGTGTTGACGGACTCGTAGGAAGCGAGCGAATAGTCCACGCTCGCCAGGATCATCGGTATGCTCTTGTCGGTCAGCACGCGATTCAGCCGGCGATCGATCAACCTCAGGAACCGATCGCGATCCGTCTTGGCGGTTTCGGCGGCTCCGCCCTGGCCGTGGAAAACGGCCTGCCGCATGCCCGCCTTCACCAGTGACGCCTGCGACGTGCGAGTGTGCCATTGCTGCTGCTGTTCGGGTTCGTCGTACGGGAAGGCTTCTTTCAGGCTGCGCGGAACGCCGGGTATCTCTACCTCGTGCATCCCATACCCGTTACCGCGAAACAACCGCACATTCTGCTCACTCAGCGCCAGCAGGTAGAAATCGCCGCTGCGGTTGAGGAACGGGATGAGCGGCTTGATGAAGAACATGTCCGCGGTCACGACCAGGTCGTCGAACGAGAAGGGCAGGCGATAATATTCCATCCGGCTGCGGTCGCGAAAGATGACCAGGCCGTCGGAGAGGCTTCGCCAGAAGCTGCCGTCGTCCAGCAGCGTCCGGCAGGGGGCGAGAAACGCGTCGCTTTCGCGATCCGACCAACCTCGGGCGGCGAGTTGCTGCTTGGCATGCATGATGGCGTTCTTGAGGCGGATGAGATTCTGTTTGCTCTCTGAGCCGCCGCGGTGCGTGGGCATGTAGATGGAGAGAGCGGGAAAACCCGCCGAATCCAACAACGACTTGATCTGCGGATAGTCCAAATAATCTTGCATGTATTGCTCTCCCGTTCGGCGCACGACAAGCGCGTTCGGTCAGATCCGCCAGGTTCCACCCGCCTGGAGCGGAAAGCCGTTCAGCGACAGCTCGAGGCGGCAACGTTTTCGCCGGCCAGATGGTGAAATGATTCCAAGAGCTTGGCTTGCAGCCGGTCCAGTTTTTCCTGGGCCAGGTTGCGATCGTGCTCTGAGACGTCCGACGTCCGCTTCAGATGGGCGAATGACTCTACCGCCGCCGCTTCCAGGGCGAGCAGTTCATGGAGATCCTCTTGCAGCCAGGCCCGCTTTTCTTCGCCCCCGGCCGCGATTTGCTCGAGTCGCGAAATGCCTTTCCGACATTCCTGGAGACACGAGTCCAAGAGCCATTCGTAAGATTCTGAACCCCGCATGAAAAACCTCCAGCGGTGTCGCAAAGCCGTGTAGTGACGCTCCGGCAGGATTCTAGGTGGACCGCGCGCGGAATGTCCGAATGATGGACGGAAAACGGTCACCAGAACCATTGCAACTCGCGGAGACGATTCGGTTGACCGGTCACGAGAGTTCGCAGATCGGCGGCGTTGATCAGCGCGTATCCGTGCTGATCGTTGTTGAAGAAGGCATACACGTCGAGGCCGCGACGGCGCAGTCCGATGATGCGCGTCGCTTGCTCCCGGAGGTATGTGTCCGGGTAATTCCCTTCCTGCGGTCCCCCATGATAGCGGAGGTAGGTCCACGCGGTGGTGATTTCATGCGGATGATCCGGGAGTTTGTCATGAATGCACAACGCGGCTCCGTACCGTCGTAGCACAGCGTACACTTCCGCGCAGAGCCAGGATGGATGGCGAAACTCCAGCGCCCAGCGATGCTGGCGGGGAGCCGCGGCGAGAAACTCGTCCAAGCGGGCCAAATCCACATGCCAGCTCGGCGGCAACTGCACGAGAATCGGGCCGAGGAAGGGCTGTAGCAACTCGGCGTTGGCCAGGAACGGTCCCAGATGCCGGGCGGGATCCTTCAGATGCATGATGTGCGATCCGAATCGGCTGTACTTGAGTACCCAGCAGAACCCTTCAGGCGTGCGATCGCGCCAGTTTTGAAACGTCTGCGGCCCCGGCAGGCGGTAGAACGTGTTGTTCAATTCGACCGTATCGAAAAAGCCGGCATAGTGGGCGAACCAATCGCGCTGTCGAATCGTGTCGGGGTAGAAGATGCCCTTCCAGTGCCGGTATTGATAGCCGGACGTGCCGATCCGGACTTGTCCGGCTTTGCTCTTGCTCATACGTGCGCCTTTCGGATCTTCGACGCCCCGCACATTTTCGGCCAGGTGCCGGGAGCGAGCGTCTACGGATCTAAGGCGGGCAAGATGCCCGCCCCCCAAGCAAGATGTCCGCCGCCCAACCATTTCACGCCTCCCGCATATTCAGCGCGACAAAATGACGGGAGACCTGAGCGGCCTCGGGTTTAGACCGGCCAAATTGGCCAAAACCCATTCCAGCCCGTCTGCTCGCGATTTTCTATTTTTTCCGCGTACATCCGGAATTAGGCGTCCTGCGTGCGTGGACCAGCCAGTGGCACAGAGAGTGCAGAGGGGTGCAGGCCAGACGAGGAGTGGACGTAGCAGGGTGGTGTAGCCGGTGCGAAGCCGCCCGGGGAGCATGGTCTTACACGGAAACACGCAATGAGCATAATGACGAAAGCCGACGCCACGCTTTTTCCGGATGTGGAGAGGATTGACCCGCTGAAGCTGTGGTATGTGCCCGACCGTCGCGTACGCACCAAAGCGGCGGCGGCCCAAGTGATCCACGTGACCAACTGGATTCTCACCGGTCAGGGTCTGGACGAAGAGCCGGACGAACTGATGCTGTTCAAGTCGCTGCATGCCTCTGCGTTTCGCGCCGCGCGGCGGTCCGCCGGCCGGACGATCCCGATGTCGGAGCGGCGCCTCTGGGCCCGTCGCTGGCAGATTATTCGCGAGCACATCGTGGAGAAGAACCTCGGCCTGGTCCACCTGACCATCCGGCGGTTCCGCTTCCAGACGCTGGACGAAGACGATCTGCTGAGCGAGGCCATGTACGGCCTGGGGCGGGCCATCGATCGATTCAATCCCTGGAAGGGGTTCCGCTTCAGCACGTACGCGTGCAACGTGATCGCGCGGGCCCTGCTTCGGCGAGGCAAGGGGGAAAGTCGTTACCGCCGGCTGTTTCCCGTCCAGCACGACGCGTCTTACGAGAAACCTTCGGAATCGGGCGATTTTCGTATGGAATTGTGCCTGGAGCGGCTGCGCCGTGTCCTCGACCGCAACCTGGGCGAACTGACGGATCTGGAGGCCACCGTCCTGTCGCACCGGTTTCCCATGGACCGCGAGCCTCGACGCACGTTTCAGGAGATCGGAAATCTAGTGGGCTTGAGCAAGGAGCGGGTTCGGCAGATTCAAAACATCGCGCTGCAGAAGCTGCGCCGCGTTTTGGCGGAAGATCCGGTTCTGCATTGACGACGCCCGGTGTGCCGGCCCGGCGTGTGCGATGCGGACCGCCCGCTCAGTCATGGATGTGTCATGTCTACGCGAGAAGTGGTCAGGTGTCATCGGCCCGCATCCGCCACGCGAGTGTCCGGAACGAGAAAGCCGGCGCAAGAGCAGCGGAGCGCGGCCGCGACCGCCGGCCGCGTCATGATCGTCGATGATGACCGCTCGTTTGTCGAAGCGTTGGCCATCTTTCTGGAGGATAACGGGTTCCAGGTTGTCACGGCGTTCACCGGACGCGAGTGCATCGACACGCTGCAGTGGGAAAAGCTGGATCTGGCCGTAGTGGATTTCCACCTGCCCGACACCAAAGGGATCGAGGTGGTAAACCGCCTCCTTCAATGGCAACCGTCCGTCCCGGTTCTTCTGATCAGCAGTGATGATTCGCCGGAGACCGCCGCTCACGGGTTGGCCCCCAACGTGCGGACGTTTATGCTCAAGCCGGTGATCCCCAAGCAACTCCTCGACACCATCTCGCGACTCTGTCGCAACGCGAGCGGCGGATTCTCTCCGCAGCCTGCGTGCGTTCCCGGTCAGGCGCACCAGGACGCCTGACGAGTCTCCAGCAAACGCAAATTGGGGACGGAGCTTATGGCACATGTGGGTACCGCCCCGATGTACGCGGACGCTCGATTGGGCGAACCTTTACGGGGCCACGAATCAGGAGGCCTAAATCATCGGTATCGCATGAAAACCGCATGAAAACAGCCACCATCGAGAACCACAGCAGGAAGCAAGTGGAACCGGCGTCCCGGTCCGTGCCGTCCGGCGGCGCGGAGTCGGGGGGACCGGCTCTCCGTGGCAAGGTGCTTCTGGCCGAGGATGATGCAGCCACGCGCGAGTCGACGCGGCTGCTCCTGGAGGACCAGGGGTACGAGGTGGTCGCATCCGAGGACGGCGCCCAGGCGTTGCAGCGCCTCAACGAAGGCGTGGCCGTCATCATCACCGACCTGAAGATGCGCGGAGTCGACGGCATGCAACTGCTGCACGCCGCGCGCGAGCAGGCGCCTCAGACGCCCATCATCATGATCACCGGTCACGGCAGCGAGGAAGCCGCCGTGGCCGCCCTGAAATCGGGGGCGTTTCACTACCTCAAGAAGCCCATCCATCCTGAGGAACTGCTGCACCTGGTGCGCGAAGCCATCGAGAAACATCGTATGTCGGTGGAGATTGCCGCGCTGCATCAGCAGATCAATCAACTGGCGGGCATGCACGGCATCATCGGCCAGAGCAAGCCCATGCGCAAGCTTTTCGAGACGATCCGGTTGGTCGCCGACACCCGCAGCACGGTTCTCATCGAGGGCGAAAGCGGCACGGGCAAGGAACTGGTGGCTCGGGCCCTGCATCTGAACAGCTCGCGACGCAACAAGCCTTTCGTGGCCATCAACTGCGCGGCCATTCCCGAGGCGCTGATCGAAAGCGAGCTGTTCGGCCACGTGCGGGGTGCGTTCACCGGCGCGGCTGACAAGCGGGTAGGCACGTTTCTCGCCGCCGATCGGGGCACGCTGCTCATCGACGAAATCGGCGAGATGCAGTTGGATTTGCAGAGCAAGCTATTGCGGGCCATCGAGACGCGCCGCATCTGTCCGTTGGGTAGCAACGAAGACATCGAGCTCGACGTGCGCCTTATCGCCTCAACGCACCGCGATCTCCAGTCACTCATCAGCCAGCACAAGTTCCGCGAGGATTTGTACTACCGCCTGAACGTGGTCAACATCAAGCTGCCGCCGCTGCGGGAACGGCGAGAGGACATTCCGCTGCTCGTGCGAGCGTTCATCGAGGAGATCGCCGCCGAGAACAACCGGCCCGTCCGCGATATCACGCCCGAAGCGCTGGCCCGGCTGCAGAGCTACGACTGGCCGGGGAACGTGCGGCAGCTCCGCAACGTGCTGGAAAGCGTGATCGTCATGTCCACCCGCGACGTGATTGAGGCGGTGGATTTCCCCGAGCCCATCCGCGAGGCGTCGTCCACGCCGCCGCTGCAAGCCCTCATTGCCATGGGCATGCCCATGTGCGAGATCGAAAAGGAAGTCATCCGCCAAACGCTCCAGCGCACCGGGGGGAACCGCTCTGAGGCCAGCAAGATCCTGGGCATCAGCACGCGAACGCTGCAGCGACGGATCAAGGAGCATAACCTGCTCGTCTGATGCCCGCCGTCCGACGCACGCGCTTTCGCTCGAGCCCGGTGGCGTGATGTCCTCTGCGGATCGGGCCGTTCCCGGACGGGACGACCCGCATCCGGGCATGTTTTCCCGCCTTTCCGGTGGCACGATCGGCACACGGCTTGCAACATCTGGCTTGCGTCGGCGTACTCATGCCCGGCCAGGAAAGGCAAGGGTGTCACGTGTTCGGAAGATCGTTCAAGCTGTTCGACGTGTGGGGCTTCTCGGTGGGGGTGGACACGAGCTGGTTCGTGGTCGCCATTCTCGTCGCCTGGTCGCTGGCCGTGGGCCTGTTCCCGTTCGAGTTTCCCGGGCTTTCCACGCGGACCTACTGGACGATGGGCATCGTGGGAGCGCTGGCGCTGTTCGGTTCCATCGTGGTGCACGAGCTGGCTCACGCCAAGGCCGCCCAGCGCTTCGGGCTCCAGATTCGCGGGATCACGCTGTTCATCTTCGGCGGCGTGGCCGAGATGACCGACGAGCCCCCGACCCCTCGGTCGGAGTTCGTGGTCGCCATTGCCGGGCCGCTGGCCAGCATCGCCTTGGGCCTGCTGTTCGCCGTGGCCGCGGCGGTGGGCAGCCGACTGGATTGGTCCATCTCCGTGTTGGGCGTCCTGCAGTACCTGGCCTGGATCAACTTCATCGTCGTGCTGTTCAATCTCGTTCCCGCCTTCCCGCTCGACGGAGGCCGCGTGTTGAGATCGGTCCTGTGGAGGTGGAAGAACGATCTGCGCTGGGCTACCCGCGTGACCACCAGCATCGGCTCGGGATTCGGCGTGGTGCTCATCGCCCTTGGCGTGCTCAGTTTCATCGACGGCAACCTGATCGGCGGACTGTGGTGGTTCCTCATCGGCATGTTCCTGCGTAACGCGGCCCAGATGTCGTACCGGCAGCTCGTGGTCCGGCAGATGCTCGAAGGTGAACCCGTCTTGCGATTCATGCATGCCGATCCCGACACCGTGCCGCGATCGGCTTCCATCCTCCAACTCGTCGAGGACCATGTCTACCGCTACCATCACAAGATGTTCCCGGTCGTCGAGAACGGGCGGCTTATTGGATGCGTCAGCACCCGCGACATCCGCGAGATACCGCGCGAAGAGTGGGATTCGCGAACGGTGGGCGAGGTCATGGAGCTCTGCTCGCCGGAGAACACGGTACCGCCCAGGGCTGACGCCATGCGTACGCTGGCGAGGATGAACCGGACCGGCCGATCCAGGCTCCTGGTCGCGGAGAACGATGAGTTGAAGGGAGTGGTGACGTTGAAAGACCTCACCCGATTCATTTCGCTCAAGCTGGATATCGAGGAGCAGGAGGCCGCGTGAAGTTCGACGCGGTTCGGCTCGAGGAAAGTGCAGGAAAGATCATGTCGGAATCCGAAACCAGAACCCGCGAGCATCCGGAAACTCGCTTCGCGGCGTCCGAGGATCGTTTCGGTCTCGAGGATCAGTTCCGCCTGCTCATGACCGAGCCCGACACGAGCCGCAAGGGTCATCGACAGAAGGCCCTGCTGCGCGAAGGACCGGTGACGCTGGCGATTTACGCGTTTGAGGCCGGGTCGCGGCTGCCCGATCACGTTGTGGACGGAGTCGTGCTCATCCACGTGCTGGAAGGACACCTTCAGGTCACGACCGACACGGAGACGCACGACATGCAGGCGGGCCACGTGCTTCGGCTTTCCGCGGGCGTGCGGCACGACGTGGCGGCGATCAGTCCTTCGCGCATGCTGCTGACCGTCGTTCTCGAGGGCCCCAAGTCGCATCCGTGATCGACTTGCCGCCGCCGCTCCCCGACGATTCCGGCGCGCCGGCTTGCGACAATTTGTCCCTGCCGGGCCCGAAATCCCTCTCCAACGGACAAGTTGTCTCAGGCGACCTCTGAGGTATCACGGTGCGAGGCTGTCTTTCCGTCAGCCATTCGCGACGTGACCGCGGATATTCGCCCGTTCTGTTCTGCCTCACTGCTTTCATTCGAGCGGGAGGAGCGTCCAGAGTGCAATCTTGGCATGGCCCATGCCCACTGATGGTTCGGAGTCTTTCAGCGAGGTGCATGACATGCAACACAAACGAGTATCGCGCGAGCACGGGTGTGCGGTCTGGCCCGGCTTGCTCATCGCTATCCTGACCGCCGGATCGGGGATTGCCCCCGCCCAGATGAACGACGGCGAGCGCAAACGGCTTAACCCCGGCGCTCGATACGAGTATGGCTACGATCCCTACAACGGCACGCCGGAGCCTCTCGGTTATGCCGCCCAGGGCTACTCGACCGACACGTACAACTGGTTCGTGCGGCCTAAACCGCTTCCGGAACAAGCGTCCATTTCCGGTGATTCGATCTACGGATACGTCGGCAGTGACGACATGGACGAGCGCGTCGCGCCACGGGCACGGGATAACTGGGAATTCGGCTACTATTACAACCGCCGGACCGGCAGACTCGAGTACGGTTGGCACTACGAAGCGCCGCCGCTCGAGCGGACGGTCGCGCGACCAGCACGCCGCGAGCAGTGGACGCCGCCGCCTTTGGGTTATGTCGAGCCTTCTGATCGCCAGCTCGCCGCCCCCGCGCCTACTGCGCCCGAGCCGCAACTGAGGCGGTTCGCGGGGGAGGTCATCGATCTGGCGACGCGGACCGGACGCACGGACAATCGGGTGTATCTCATCGCGCGCATACGCCAGCCAGACGGCACGTTTCAGGCGGTTCAAACCGGGCCGATGGGGACAGCGAGCGTGCGTGTGGGCGATTGGATCGAAGGCTTCGGCGACCCCGAGGTGATTCAGGGGCGTCCCATGATATTGGCCCGCCGCATTTCGATCGGCGGCACCTGGTATACCATCCCCGACACGGCCGCGCCCGAGCCCCGCAACTACGTCGGCGAGGTCGTCGGGTTCGAACCAGTGTATCTGCGAAACAGCCGCGATCTTCAGATAGTGGCGGACATTCGGATCGGCAACAGCACTCGACCGGTGCTCTTGGGGCCGGCGGTCGATCTGCCGCCCCAGGAACAGTTGTGGGAGTCGCAGGTGCAGTTCTGGGCCCGCGAAGGCACGCTCGACGGGTTGCCCATACTCGTGGCGAGCCAGCTCGACCTTCCTGGCCGGACGTTGAGGCTGCAGCACGAAGAAGGTCGATACGCGTTCGAGAGCCGGTAATCCTGCCGGGGGCCGGGCGTCCCGCCCGCCTCGGTTCCTGCCCCGTCCGGGGCCAACAAAGGATTCCTCGCGGGACGCTATGTGAGGGCTATCGCCATGTGAGGGCTATCGCCGCCTTCTCGCGGGTATGTGTCTTATGTGCGGTAGCTTCTCGCCCCGCAGGGGCGAAGGTCAATAGGCGGGGGCGTCAGCCCCCGTTTAGGGACCCTCCGAAAACTGTAAGCCCCGAAGGGGCGATAGTTGCGACCGAACTTGGCCGGCCAGCCGAAGCATGGGATCAACTGGGCAATCGCTTGTGCCGGCACGGCGTTCTGTCGCCCCTTCGGGGCGAATCCGCGCCGATCTCTACTGACTTCGCGCCCTTTCTGGGCGGAGCCACCTCGATCTCGTTCAGACTAGACGCGTGCTCTAGCGGCGATGCTGCGCGCATCGGTGTCTTGCCCCGCCTGAGGCGGGCGAGACGCCCGCCCCCCAGGTTCCCGCCAAATGTGGTAGCCGTACGTGTCGTGTTGCCATCAAGAGCCAATTAGCAGACACAATATGCATACACGCTGCCGGATTCTCGTCCTGATGACAATGTGTGGCACTTCATTGCGGAGCACGTTCGGCCCCGACCGAGAGGTCGTTCGCGACAGTTTGTCAGGGTCGAAAGGCCAATCTGGAAAAATTGTCGGCGGGGTTCTCCCGCGGTGTCAATTAAGTGTCTTCAGGAATGTCAAGTCCTGGCGCGAGTTACGCAATCCCCACAGGCTGACTCCCTGATGGCACGGTAAATGCAAACCCGGCCGATCAAGGTGATCTTGTCTTGAGATTTCGGAGTACGTTCGAAAGGAGAAATGAAATGAATGCCACGATCAGGTTGTTTCTGCTCCCAGTCATTGTCGCCTTGGCCGGCTTGTTACAGGCCGGATGCTCAATGGGGGGGCAAGAGCCCACCCGGGCCCCGGCGCAATTCCGGCAGTTGCCCGCCAACCACCGGGAACACTTTGCTTATTATCCGAGTGCCGAAGTGCACGACAGTATTCTGATGCTTCGCAAGGTGGCCCCGGCCCAGGTCACGGCTAACGAGGAATTCGAGTACACGATCGAAGTGGTCAATCCGACCGACAAGGCCCTGCTCAAGAACGTCGTCGTCCGGGATTACGTCTCTCCAGGCGTGCGCATCGTCTCTTCGACGCCGACGTGGTCCTACATCGATGCCACGAAGGAAGAGGGGGAATGGATTCCCGATTATGACAAGGCGGGACCGGACATTGATGACGTGCCGGTGACGCCGCCGCGGATGGAGACCCAGGTGCGTCAACCCAACGCGCCGCGACTGAGCCAGTTGCCGGAGATCCGTTGGTTCATCGAAGAACTCTACCCCCAGAAGATCGTGACGATCAAAGTGCGGGCTCGTGCTTCTGCGGGAACGGAGATCCGCAACTGTGCGACGGCGGATTACGAGATTGCCGCCTGTGTCGTGTCCAGCGTGGTCGCGCCTGAGCTGGCCCTGCAGACCTTCCTCGAGAAGGAGTTCATCATCTGTGCCACGGACCAGACGGACATTCGGTTTGTCGTCTCCAACAGCGGCACGGCGGAGGTTCGCAACGTGGTCGTGCGGGCGCCGTTGCCGGAAGGGATCACCACGGTGGACGGCAAGCGCGAAGTGGTCGTGAACGTGGGCAACGTCGGCGCCAAGCAGAGCAAGGAAGTGACGCAGCGTCTGCGCGTGCTGCGAGCGGGTAGCTACACCATTCGCGCTCGTGCTGTCGCCGCGGGTGAGATGGCGGCGGATTCGGCAGCGGTGAGCATTACCGCCGTCCAGGGTGCCATCGCTGTGGCCGTGACCGGTCCGGCCGAGGACTACGTCGGCCTGCCGCTGGAGTACCAGATTGTCGTGAACAACACGGGTAACGCCCGCGTCCGCGACGTGGTACTCGAAGCCCGTGCTCCGGCCGGGTTGGAGTTCGTCGATGCGACGTCCGGCGGCTCCGTCCAGGGCGACCGCGTCATCTGGCGGTTCGATCAACTGCCCGCCGGTCAGTCCCAGGCGGTGGCGGTGCGCTTCCGCGGTCGCGAGCCCGGTGTGGTCCGGGTGGTTGGTACGGCCCGCGGCGTGTGCGTGGGTGACGTGTCCGAAATCGTAACCACGCGTTTGGAAGGCGTGCCCGCTCTGCTCGTCGAAGTGGTTGATAAGCAGGATCCCAACCGCGTGGGCGAGGAAGAGGTGTACGAGATCCAGGTCACCAACCAGGGAACCGCCGCGGAGACGAACATCATCGTCCAGGCGGCCATCGAGGAAGCCCAGGAGTTCCTCTCGGCGACCGGTGCCACGCCTACCGCCGCTGTGCCGGGTGCCCGGACCGTCACCTTCCAGCCGCTGCCCACGCTGGCTCCCAAGGAGACGGCAGTCTGGCGTGTGGTGGTCCGGTGTCTGCAGCCGGGAGACATCCGCTTCGCGGTGGAAGTCTCGAGCGATCAGCACGGACGGCCGGTGCGTGAGACCGAGGCCACCAGCATCTACGCCAAGAACAACAACAGACAATAACGAGGGTAAGGCCAGGCGGGCGAGAGCGATCTCGCTCGCCTGGCCCGTCGTTGCTCCGGTGTGAGTGAGGCTGTGGTTCCCGAACCCGGCCGGTTCTCGGGAACCGCCGCCCACTCCCCGGATCGACTCGACTCGGACGGTGTATTGGCGCGGATGCGAGCAGGAGTCTGGCCGGGGGCATTCGTGGTCGTGGCGAGTGTAATCTCATCACAAGCTCACCGCCCGCCCCCGCCAGGCTCTATATTTCTTCTCGACTTTCCCTCCTGATTTCGCCGTGAGCACGCCTTCCTGCGAGTAGTTCTCTTCTTCACCTCCCGTGGATGCCATCGCACGATTCAGTTATTTTTGAGATCTGAAAGAACCTCCACGCGAAGACACTTGCCCCCGGACAACAACGAGTTTTTCCTCGAGCCTCAGGTCTCAAGTCTCAAGCCTTGAGCACCCGTCTAAACCCTTACAGACCCACGCCCGGGACTGGCTTTCAGGCATGTTTCCCATACAATGTGGCCCGCGACGCTGGCATTTGTACATCGGCAGGCCGCTCCGGCCGGGAGGACCTATGGCAACATCGAGGAATCAGAAAACACGGCGCGACTTTCTCAAGCATTCCGTGGCGACGGCCGGCGTGATCGGCGCGGGCGTTTCCGCGGCTCCGGTTCGGGCGATGGCGCCGGCGAATCGCAAGCTCACGGTCGACGGCAGCGGCGTTGGTGGCAGCACGCCCGGCCTTCGGGTCGGCGGCAAGCGGGCCTACAACGACTGGTATCGCGGCGAGACGCTCAGCCGCGTAGCCTTCCCCATGGGCGGGATCGGTGCTGGCATGATCTGCCTCGAAGGCACCGGCGCGTTCTCGCATTTCTCCACCCGCAACTTACCTGAAGTGTTCAACGAGCCGGTGCTGTTCGCAGCTATCTGCGTGAAAGGCCAGGGCGGCCCCGAGAGCGAGAACGGCAACGTCGCCCGTGTGCTCGAAGGCCCGGTGCCCGCCTGGAAGCTCTTCGGCACGCCGGGCGCGGGCAACGGGCTGGGCGATCGCAGCTATGGATTGCCGCGGTTCCGCGAGGCGGCGTTCCTGGCTCGGTTCCCGTTCGGCATGGTCGAGATGGCCGATCCCAAGCTGCGGCTGAAAGTGCAGTTGACGGGTTGGAGTCCGTTCGTTCCCGGCGATCCCGACAGTTCGAGCCTCCCGGTGGCCGGCCTGGAGTACAAGTTCACCAGCTACTACAACGAGCCGATCGAGGCCGTCTTCTCGTTCAACGCCAAGAACATCATGGCTCGCGGCAACGGCCCGCGGTCGATCGTGGGCGTTCCCGGCGGCTTCGTGTGCAAGCAGGCTGGCACGGAGAAGGAGCCGCAGTACGAGGGTGCGTTCTCGGCGACGGTGAGCGAGCCCGGCGTCAAGACCAACCTGGCGTGGTTCCGCGGAGGCTGGTTCGACCCGCTCACCATGGCCTGGAAGGACATCTCCGAAGGCGCCTGCTTCGACCGGCCGGCCATCACGGAGGGCGAGACCTCGCCGGGCGCTTCGCTGTTCGTGCCCATGCGGCTCGAACCGGGTCAGAGCCGGACGATCACCGTTCGGCTGGCGTGGTATGCAGGCCGGTCGTCCATCCGCATCGGCAAGGATCCGGAAGGCATGCCTCCCGAGCTCGGAGCGGGCGATTATCGTCCCTGGTACACCGCCAAGTTCATGGACGTCAACGCGGTGGCCAACTTCTGGAAGGACAATTATGAGTCGCTCAAGCAGCGGACGTCGGAGTTCTGCGAGTGCTTCTACGACAGCACGCTGCCGCCGGAAGTGATCGAGGCCATCGCGGCGAATCTGACCATTCTCAAGTCGCCCACGGTGCTGCGACAGCCCGACGGCCGGCTGTGGGCGTGGGAAGGCTGCCACGACACCGGCGGCTGCTGCCACGGCTCGTGCACGCACGTGTGGAACTATGCCCAGGCCATCGCCCACCTGTTCCCCTCGCTGGAGCGCACGCTCCGCGAGACGGAGTTCAAGGTGTCGCAGGACGAGCGAGGGCACCAGGCGTTCCGGACCTCGCTGCCCATCCGCCCGGTGGTGCACGATTTCCACGCGGCGGCCGATGGGCAGTTGGGCGGGATCATGAAGGCCCACCGCGAGTGGCGGCTGAGCGGCGATACCGAATGGCTGCGCGGTCTGTGGCCCAAGATCAAAGAGTCGCTCGCTTTCTGCATCGAGCATTGGGACCCGGAACACAAGGGCATCCTGGAAGAGCCGCATCACAACACGTACGACATCGAGTTCTGGGGGCCGGACGGCATGTGCACGAGCTTCTATCTCGGCGCGCTGGCCGCGGCCATCAACATGGGCAAAGCCCTCGGCGATGACGTGTCGTTCTACGAAGAGTTGCTGGCCAAGGGTCGCCGGTATCTCGAAACCGAGCTGTACGACGGCGAATACTTCTTCCAGAAAGTGCAGTGGGAAGGGCTCCGGGCCAAGAACCCCGTCGAGATCGGCAGCTACCACACGGGCTACTCGCCCGAAGCGATCGAGCTGCTGAAGAAGGAAGGGCCCAAATACCAGTATGGCAAGGGCTGCCTGTCGGACGGCGTGCTGGGCGCGTGGATGGCCAAAGTCTGCGGCGTCGGCGAGGTGATCGACCCCGACAAAGTGACCAGCCATCTGCGGGCGGTGCACAAGTACAACCTCAAACGGGACCTGTCCGAGCACGCCAACCCGCAGCGGCCTTCGTTCGCGTGCGGGGCCGAGGGCGGTCTGCTGTTGTGCACGTGGCCCAAGGGTGGGGCGTTGTCGCTGCCCTTCGTCTACAGCAACGAGGTGTGGACGGGCATCGAATACCAGGTGGCGGCGCACCTGATGCTGCAGGGCCTGCCCGAGCTGGGCTTGGAAATCGTCCGCGTTTGCCGCGACCGCTACGACGGTTCGATGCGCAATCCGTTCAACGAGTACGAGTGCGGCCACTGGTACGCCCGGGCGATGGCATCGTACGCCATGCTCCAGGGCATGACCGGCGCCTGGTACGACGCGCTCACCAAGACGCTGTACATCGAACCGCGGATCAAGGGCGACTTCCGCTCGTTCCTGAGCACGGCCACGGGTTACGGCACCGTCGGCGTGAAGAACGGCAAGCCGTTTATTGAGGTCAAGTCGGGCAAGATCGACGTGGCGAAGATCGAGTACAAGCCGGCGTGACATAATTGTGACGCGAGACCAGGCGATCGGCGGGGCTTGACCCCGCCGTTTCCTTGCGCGCAGGAAAGACGTACGACAGCGGAAATGAGAGGCGATAAAGGCGAGAGCGATACTATGCTTCACAGCACGATGGATTGTGCGGCGGAGCGGACAACGTCGGCCGACTTCATCAGCTCGCGGAGCTCGAGGTCACTCAGCGAAACCGATTCGAGCGGCACGGCGCCGGAGCGGTTGACCATGCACGGTACGGACAGGCAGACGCCCGAGATGCCGTGGAAATCGTCGAGGCACCGCGAGACGGTGAGGATGGCGTTCTCGTTTCGCAGGATCGCTTCGAGGATGCGGGCCGTGGCCAAACCGATGGCCCAGTTCGTGGCACCCTTGGCGGCGATGATCTCTCCGGCGGCTGAGCGGACGCTCTCGACGATCTCGTGCCGCTCCTGGTAGGTCAGCGGCCCGCGACCGATGGGCTGGAACTGAGCCAGCGGGATGTTGGCGACGTGGGCGCTGGACCACAACGGCAGTTCCGACTCGCCGTGCTCGCCGACGATGTGGGCGTGCACGTTGCGGACGTTCACGCCGATGCGTTCGGCGATGAGCGTCACGAAGCGTGACGTGTCCAGCACGGTCCCCGAGCCGATGACCCGCTGCGGTCCGGCTCCGTGCAGCTTGCCCGCCACGTAGGTGAGCACGTCCACGGGATTGGAAACCACCAGCACGATGGCGTCGGGGGCGGCGTCGGCGATGGCGGGGATCAACCGGCTGAAAATCTCCGCGTTGGTCTGCGTCAGGTCGAGCCGCGACTGACCGGGCTTCTGCTTGGCCCCGGCCGTCACGACCACGACGTCGGCGCCCGCGCAGTCCTCGATCTGGCCCGCCCGCACGCGCACGCTGGGCACGAACCGCAGTCCGTGGATGAGATCCTTGACTTCAGCCTCACACTTTTGGCGGTTGACGTCGATGAGCGTGATCTGGGACGAGAGTCCCTGCAGCATGACGGAGTAGGCGATGGTCGTCCCGACCGAGCCCGCGCCGATGATGGCCACACCACCCTGCGTCTGCGGCCGGAGGCCGGTTGCCGCATGTTCGAACATGGTGTCCGGTCTGCTCCAGACATTGACTTGCGAAGTCATGCTCCGATCTTAGGAGCCCTTGACGGATTGGACCACCTGCTCACGCGTGCTCTTGGCGTCGAATCCGAGGTTCTGCAAGGCGGCCTGAGCGACGCAGCCTTTTTCGGACAGCAAGGCGAGCAGAAGGTGTTCCGTGCAGACGATCTTGCTGCCGAGTTCGCGGGCTTCCTCGATGGCCCGGGCGATCACGTTGCGGAAATGCGGTGAGCCCGGCAGACGCCCGAACACCCAGGTGTCCTCGAGACTGGCCTTGACCAGCTTGTCCACCTCCTGGCGGATGCGGCTTTCGGTGGCGTTCTTGCCTTTGAGGATGCTGGCGCCCAGGCCGGTGCCTTCGCGGGCGATGGCCAGCAACACGTGCTCGGTCCCGACATACTCCTGCTCGTACTCGCGCGCGATGACTTCGGCGAGCTTGATGACCTGGTGGACCCGCGGGCTGAGTGTTTCGTACATACCGTCCCCACAGACAAATACGGCACTGGTCGTCTTTTGTAGCGGTGCGGTTGGCCTGGTCCGGATTCCACGGCTCGATTGGCCGCCACGAAAAAAGCTCCGCCCTAATGCGGTGCGATCAGACTATACCCAAGGCTTAGCAGCGCGACAAGAATGGAGGCGACCAGCGTGATGCGGATGATTTTGAGCCGGTTGGCGATCTCGCGGTCGCGCCATTCTTCGAGCCGCCGGTCGATTTCTTCGAGCTTGCGGTCGATGCGCAGTTCGATCTCGTCGAGCTTCTCCTTGACGTACTCGTCGGCGACGCCCCGCAGCCGCCGGGCGATGCCCCCCATGACGCCTTCGTCGACAATCCGGTCGCGGAGCGACGTCTGTTCGCGCTGGTGGGATGGGTCTTCGGGCAGGAACTTGTATTCCTCGCCTCCCTGGTGGTTGTCCGGCCCCTCGACGAAGTAACTGATGATGTTGCCCACGATGCGGCGGCGCTGCCGGACGAGACGATCCCACCAGGGCTCGTTGAGCCGCAGCCGTTCGGCCAGCACTTCGGTGGGCTCGTCGCCGTTGACCGGAATGCCGCGCAGCCGCAACAGGGCAAGCAGTCCGCGGCGGGACAACTGCCGCGTGTCCACCTTCTTGATCTGGGCGATCTCGCGGACGAGTTCTTCCTTGCTGCTTGACTGGCGCACGGGCCGCCGGGCCCAGATGATGATGTCGAGCAGGGCTTCCCGGTCGATCTGCGAAAGCAGACGCTGGCGTTCGCGCACGCGCAGCAGGAGTTGCGACCGCTCCATGCGCGGGTCGAGCGTCAGACCCAGCTCGCGCCCGTAGAGGACCAATTCGTCGACGGGAAGATCTTCGAGCCGGGCGGTCGTTCCTGGCGTCTCGGCCGTGGTGGCCGGTGGCTGCGGCGTGGTCGTCGGCGGTGGGGTCGCCGTCTTGGGTCGCTCGGCCGGCCGGCCGGGCTGTGGTAGTCCTGGATCGCTCATACGTCGAGAACCCAATGCAGTCCCACCACTCCCGCCAGTATCAGCGAGAGCAGCAGGATCTTCAAAAGTTCGCCTCCGAACTTGCGGACCCGGGCTCGCAGCAGCAGCACCACTGCGTAGTGGCCCATGACCGTGAACCGGGGTGAACTGCGAAACCACCGCTGATACTGCCACAGCGTACGGACGGTGTAGACCGTGACGTAAATGGTCACGATCACCGAAAGCATCCACCGCCACATGTGGAAAATATCGACTTGCGGCATCGTTCAATATCCGCCCGGCCCGACCTGCGGGCCCGCCCGGCTTGTCACCTGCGAGGAACTACACGATAATATTCCAGGCGTTGATCTTCCAGCCCGAGCGGTAAATCTGATGGCTCAGCAGAAGCAGACAGTCGTATCGTTCCGCGTCGATCACCATCTGGCCGAGATCCTCAACAACCTGCCCGATAAATCGGCCTTCATCCGCGAAGCCATCCTCCGGCGTTTCCATGCCGAGTGCCCGTTCTGTCAGGGACGGGGCGTCCTGCCTCGGGCCATTGCCGACTGGCTGGAGACGCACATGCCCGAATCCAAGACCATCGAGTGCAAGTGCTGTAACTATCGCTACCCACTCGAGGTACTCCCCGATGATATGCCCCCGGGCGACGAGCAGGACTACATCTGCGAGCACTGTCTCGAGCACGGTCATGCTCATTGATACCCGCTGGCCGCGGCGCGGTTGAGGTTTTGTCGTCTGTTGGCTGTCGGACCCTGTCACCGGGAGACCGGCCGTCGGATCGCGTGGACGTCCGCGGAGGCGGGTTGTTGCTGCCTCAGGTCCGGGTCGGGGCTGTCGCTCCCATGCGGCTGTCTCAAGGCGGACAACACGCCCGCTCCCCGAGGAGCGGCAGTATCTCAGACAGGTGCGAGATGACGGCATCGGGCTGAGCGTCGCCGGGTTGCGGGTCGAACCGCTCGGGAGCCTCGTACTGGACGGTTCGGACCGCCTGCATGCCCATCCGCTTGGCTCCCTGCACGTCGGCCAGCCAATTGTCGCCTACGAAAAGGGCCTGTTGGGGGGCGACGCCAAGGGAGTCCAGACAGGTTTGGAAGGGCAACGGGTGCGGCTTGACCCGGCCGACGTCGGCCGAAATCACCACCGCCTGGAAAAACTCCGCCAGCCCCAAACGTTGAAGACTGGCACGGATCGCCGGGGCGTCGGGGTAGTTGGAGACAATCCCCAGTCGGTAGGTGCCGCTCAGTGCCCCCAGCACGTCGTGCAGGTAGGGCGGAGCGGTGATGGCGGCCACCACCGCTTCATAGCGGGCCCGGAGCAGGCAGGCGATCTGGTCGACGGTGGGCCGCCGCCCGTAAAGCCCCTCGACCAGTTGCGTGGCCATTTCTTCCAAGTCCCGTTCCCGCAAGCCGTTCTGATACGGGGCGAGGCGGTCGGCGTCCCGTATTTGCTTGAGCCGCGGCCGATCGACCGAACCGAACAGCCGCTCCAGTTCGGCGCTCAACGCAGCGTCACAGGCCTCGATCTCGGGCCGGGAGAACCGAATCAAAGTATTGCCATAATCGAACAGGATTGCCTGCACGCGGGTTGTATCAACGCCCATAACTTGCCGATACCTCGGATAGAATCAGAATAACCGCGGAAAACCGTCGAACCCGGCCGAACGCGTCTCGCTTCCGGTCGTAGGACGAGGGTGTCTCCATTGTGCATCCGGCGTTCGACCCCATTCGGTCCCGTCCGTTGTTGTTGGCCGCTGGAAGAACCGATAAGCTAGTCCGATTACCCTCCCACGGCTGGGAGGGGCCACGGAAAGCAAAAACGAGAAAGGTAACCGATGACCAAATCAAAAAAAATCGCCGGCTGCGCTCTGGTGCTGCTCCTGTGCGCCGCAGTGACGCAGAGCCTCGTGTGGGCTGAGGAATCCGCTCCGACGGCGACCGCACCGGCGGCTCAAACGCCCACTACGGGTCCGGCCAGCGAGACAGCCGTCACCGTCAATGGCAAGATCGTCACCGAGGCTGACCTCGATGAGGCGGTGGTGGCCTACACGCAAAACCGACAGCTTCAGCCCGGACAGTTGCAGATGATCAAGCAGCGCTACCGAGCGCAGATTCTCCGCGTGCTCATCGACGAGAAGCTCTTTGAGGCCCAGGCGGACAAAGAGAACGTGACCGTCACCGACCAGGAGGTCGCCGAGCGGATCGAGAAGGATCTTCAGGATTACGCCCGGAACAATGGCCTCTCCCAGGAGGAGCTCGACAAGCAGGTCCAGGAGCGCATGGGCATGAACTTGAAGGACTACGTGGCCCAGCGAGCCGCCGAACCGTTCCTCAAACGCATGCTGCGCCGGACCAAGCTTATCGAAAAGAGGTTCCCCGAGGCGATTCAAGTGACCGACGCCGACGTGCAGGCCGAGTTCGACAAGTCAGCGAAGGTCCGGGCCAGCCACATCCTCATCGACACGCGCAACAAGACCGAGGAAGAGAAGGCCGCCGCCCGCAAGCGTGCCGAGGAAATCCTCGCCGAAGCGAAAAAGCCCGGCGCGGACTTCGCGGAACTGGCTGCCAAGAACTCGGACTGCCCGTCCAAGGCCAGGGGGGGCGACCTGGGCTTCTTCGCCCGTGAGGGGGCGATGGTCGAGCCGTTCGCCAAAGCCGCCTATGAACTGAAGGAAGGCGAGATCAGCGATATCGTGGAGACCCAGTTCGGGTACCACATCATCAAAGTGACGGATGTCAAGACGTTCGACGAGTCTTCGGCCGAGCTCCGGGAGTTGGCACGTCGCCAGAAGATCAACGATCAGATGGAGAAGTACTCCGAGGAGCTTCGCAAGGACGCCAAGATCGTCTATCCGGAAGGCAAGGAGCCGACGGCGCAACCCATGGGCCTGCAGATGGTCAAGCCCGCACCGCGACCGTCCACCCGCCCGGCAGCCCAATAATCGCCGGCCGGCTCACCGGCCGGACACAGCTACGAGAACGCCCGGGACCGTCCTTGCGATGCCCCGGGTTTTTTCTTGCGCAGGGTGACAACCCAAAGGGACGCACGCGCCTTGCCTTGTCTGACTTTCGGGGTCGGGCCCGCCGCCGAGGCTCCCGGTGCGCGGTTGCGCGGGCGGCGAGCCTGTGGTACATTGTCCCCCGCTGACTCCAGTCCGGGCTGGGGCGCCCGGACATTGCCGGCCAATCGGAGACGGACATCATGGATCGGTGCATCGCGATCGGAATCTTGTTGGTGTGTACGAGCCTCGGACTGGCTGCGGATGGCGGCGGACGGTTGCGTCCCGTGCCTTTCACCGACGTGCACATTGAAGACGCGTTCTGGGGTCCGCGCATCCGGACCAATCGCACGTCGACGCTGGCCGCCTGCCTCAAGCAGTGCGAGGACACCGGACGCATCAGTAACTTCAGCAAGGCGGCGGGCAAGATTCCCGGCAAGTACGAAGGGCGGTTCTACAATGATTCCGACGTCTACAAGGTACTCGAAGGGGCGGCCTACTGCCTGGCCCAAGATCGCGATCCGCAGTTGGAAGCCCGCATCGACGCCATCATCGACGAGATCGCAGCCGCTCAACAGCCCGACGGCTACATCAACGCGTACTACACGGTGATGGAGCCCGACAAACGTTGGACCAACCTGTGCGTGATGCACGAATTGTACTGCGCAGGTCACATGTTCGAAGCGGCTGTCGCTTACGCCCAGGCTACCGGCAAGACGAAGTTCCTCGACGTCGCCCGCCGCATGGCCGACCACATCGACGGTATCTTCGGGCCCGGCAAGCGCACGGGCTGGCCCGGCCACCAGGAGATCGAGCTGGCCCTGGTCAAGCTCTATCGCTACACCGGCGAAGAACGCTACGCCCGGCTCGCCCAGTACTTCATCGACGTTCGTGGCACGACCCAGCTCGAAAACTTCGAGCACCCTGAGTACATGCAGGCGCACAAGCCCATCCGCGAGCAGACCGACGTGGTCGGACATGCCGTGCGGGCGCTGTACATGTACTCCGGCGTGGCTGACGTGGCGGCGCTGACCGGCGACCCCAGCCTGTTCGCGACGATGGATACCATCTGGCACAACATCGTCGACAAGAAGATGTACATCACGGGCGGCGTGGGTGCCCGCCACGCCGGCGAAGCTTTCGGCGATCCGTACGAATTGCCCAACGACACCGCCTACTGTGAAACCTGCGCCGCCATCGGGCTGGCCCTGTGGAACTATCGGCTGAATTTGCTGCACGGCGATGGCCGCTACTTCGACGTGGTCGAGCGGGCGATCTACAACGGCATTCTTTCGGGTGTCTCGCTCGAGGGTGATCGTTTCTTTTACGTGAATCCGCTGAGCAGCAACGGCAAGCACCATCGGCAGCCCTGGTTCGGCACCGCCTGTTGCCCGACCAACATCGTGCGGTTCGTGCCGTCCATCCCCGGCTACGTCTATGCCACCGACGACGAGGGGATTTGGGTCAATCTGTACGTCCAGAGCACGGCCAAAGCAAGCATTCCGTCCGGACCGGTGAAGCTCACGCAGAAGACCGATTACCCCTGGTCGGGTGACGTGAGCATCACCGTCGAGCCGGCGCAGCCCGCTGAGTTCACCCTGAGCTTGCGAATTCCGCAGTGGTGGTGCAGTTCACCGGCGGTGAAGGTCGCAGGCCGGCCCTTGCATGACATGGTCCTCGACAAGGGGTACGTTCGGATCCGGCGTGAATGGAAGCCGGGCGACACGGTCGAGCTGAGTCTGTCCATGCCCGTGCAGCGCATGCAAGCGCACCCGCAAGTGACGGCGAATGTGGGCAGAGTCGCCTTGCAGCGCGGGCCTATCGTGTACTGCCTGGAAGCGGTGGACAACGGCGGGCGGGTCGCGGATCTCGTCTTGCCGCGTGATGCCAAGCTCGCCGCCGAGAAGGTCGCCGACCTGCTCGGTGGCGTGGTCGTCATTCGGGCTCAGGCGCTGCGTGTGGACGTGCCGTCCTGGGAGGGCCGGCTGTACCAGCCGCTGCCTTCGGCCAAACCGGCGCAGTTGACCGCGGTTCCTTATGCTGTGTGGGATCATCGCGAAGCGGGTCAGATGATGGTCTGGATTCCCGAGGCGGTCGGGCTGGCCGCCACGCAGCCGGCGGCCGAGAGTGTGCCGAAAAAGTGACACCTATCAACAGGGCCTGGGGATTGGGGACTGGGGCCTGGGGGGCGGGCATCTTGCCCGCCTCGTGTGTGGGATTGGGATCGTACAGCGTTTTGGCTCGACCCTGGAAGGGTGAGAGTCCATAGTCGGCCGGCGTGAACTGCCGGAAGGGGATTGCGCTTGTAGTCCTTCTTTCGATCCTAAGGCCGGCCAGGCCGGTATCAGGATGAAAAGAAGGCGGGCAGGATGCCCACCCCCCCGAAGTGAGTACGCAAACATGACCGAAGTCGAGGGCCACAAATCGGCAAAAGGTGTTTTCCTTGCTCGCGTAGTAAGCAACGAGAGCATTTGCCGTGAACATTACCGGCTCGTGTTGTCGGTGCCCGAACTGCCGCCCGCCCAACCCGGGCAGTTCATCCAGATTCTCTGCACCGAGCCGAGCGACCTGGGCTGGACGGGAGGGGCGTTCATCCGCCGGCCCTTCAGCATCGGCGGCCTGCGGCGCGGTTCGACTGGCGTCGAAGTGGAGATCCTGCACCGGGCCATCGGCATCGGGACGCGCTGGCTGGCCCGGCTTCAACCGGGCGATCCCGTGAGCTTCCTCGGTCCACTCGGAAGGCCCTTCGTCCTGCCCGATCGCGGCCAATCGCCGGCGCTGTTGGTCGGGGGCGGCATCGGTTTGCCCCCGCTCATCTGGCTGGCCGAGAGCCTGCAGGCGGCCGGCGTTCCCGCCATCGCGTTTTGCGGTTCGCGAACCGCCGACCTGCTGCCGCTGAGGCGCGAGCCGGGCGTGGATTGCTCGAGTGGCGAACCCGCGTTGAGTTGCCGCGAATTCGCTCGCGCCGGCGTGCCCGCGCTGGTGGCCACGGACGACGGTTCGCTGGGCGTCCGCGGCCTGGTGCCCGATGTGTTCGCCGCCTATCTCGACCGGCATCCCGAACTCGCCGAATCCGCGGTGGTCTACACCTGCGGTCCCGAACCTATGATGCGGGCGACGGCCGAAATCGCCTTGCGCCGCGGCCTGCCCTGCCAAGTGTGCCTCGAGCGGATGATGGCTTGCGGCATGGGCACCTGCCAGTCGTGCGTGGTGCGCGTTCGCGACACACAGGCCCCGTCGGATTGGGCGTATCGCTTATGTTGCACGGACGGACCGGTTTTCAACGCTGCTGACGTGATTTGGGATTGAACGGCGGACCCATCATGCGCGGGCAGGCTGGCTTCTGAATCCGAGCTCGCTGGGTTATAATGCGGTCCGGGAAAGCCGGTGAGAGACGTGCCTTGGCCTCGCCGCTCATGGGCTCTTCCAGGCGGGCAATTCTTCGATCTTACCGGCGCAGATGTGGAGGGGTCCAGGATGACCGACTCGTTGCATCCGTCCGTGCCGCGGTCCGAGGAGTATCTGGGCTATTACGAAAACGGCGTGGTGCGGCTGGCGGCCCGTACGAACTGGCCCAACGGCACGCCGGTGTGTGTGCGCGTGGCCGACCTCTCGCCCGAAGACGCTGCCCGCGGGTTCGGCAAGGTCATCATCGCCGGCTTCGGCTTGGCCGGTCGATGGGTCGCCGAGATCTTCGATCGCCATCATATCGAGTACGTGGTGGTGGACAAAAACCCCGAAACCATCGAAACGCAACGCAAACTCAACCGCCAGGCCATCCAGGGCAACATCACGGAAGAATCGGTCCTCCGCATGGCCGGCATCGAGGATGCGTCGGTTCTGATTCTCACCATTCCCGATGAGGACGCCGTAGTCCAGACCACCGCGTTGGCTCGTCGCCTTCGTCCTGACCTGTATATCCTGGCCCGCACCACGCACGCGTCGGCCGGTCTTCGCGCCGCCCAATGCGGAGCGGACGAGGTCATCAAGGCCGAGCAGGCCGTGGCTCGCCAGTTCTACGAGGCGCTCTTGCGCAAAGTGGTGGCTGCCCGCGAGCCCGCGACCAAAACATCGGTCCAGGACGGCGTTGCCGCCGAGAGTTGAAAAGAGCTATGGGCTGTGAGCCAGCCATCCGGCCGAGCTGACAGCTGAGAGCTTCTTCTCCTCAAGCCTCAGGTCTCAAGTCTCAAGCCCTCTATTTCCGGCAAGCGGATCTCTGCGCCTCGGTGTCTCGGTGGTGAATCGCTTTGGTTTCAGCCAAAGGCCGCGATGTAATCGTGGTGTTGGCGCTCAGACGCGCGGTTGAGATTTCTCGCCGATGGGCTTGCCTGTATCGCCATTCGGCGATTCGTCTTTCAAATCGAAGAGAACGCGCAATGTATCGGCGTAGACATTGGCGGCGCCGTTTTCGACGTGCTGATTGAGCTGGTGAAGCGGTGTGTGTAGCAGCTTCTGCACCACGCGGTGAAGCATCTGTTGAATCAGCTCGCGGTCGCGCTGGCAGGCCGCGCTCAGCTTGGGCATCACGCGCTCCAGTTCCTGCTCGCCCACCTCGTGAAAACGGCGACGCAATGCGGACACCAACGGCTGAAGCTGCTGGCGCTCCTGCCCCCGCATGTACTCGTGGACGGCGGCCTCTATGATCTCCTGCGATCTGCCGACGGCGACACGGCGCTGAGCCAGGTTGGCTTCCGTGACCGCTTGCAAATCGTCGATGTTGTAGAGAAACACGCTCTCGTCGCGCGCCACGTCGGGATCGATGTCACGCGGTACGGCAATGTCGATGAGCAGGATCGGGCGGTAGCCACGCCGTTTGGGAATGGGCTTGAACTGCTCAGCGGTGAGGATCGGCTCCCGCGAGCCGGTCGAGCTGATGAGGATGTCGGTCTCGGCGAGGCGGTCGATCCACTCGGCGTAAGGAATTACTTCGGCCGTGCGGCCGTGCCGCTGCCGAACGTGCTCGGCGAGGCTTTCCGCGCGAGTCTGTGTGCGGTTGGTGATCCACAACCGGCCCGGTTGCGTGTCGAGGACGTGAGCCAGCGTGACCTCGCCCATCTTGCCCGCGCCCACCATCATCACCGTCTTGTCACCGAAATGCGAGAAGATCTGGCGGGCGAGATCCACCGCCGTGCTGCCGACGCTCAGGCGGCCGGCGGTGATGCCTGTGGCGTGCACGTTCTTGGCCACGCGAAAGGCACGCTGAAACAGGTCGGACAGGACGCGGCCCGCCGTGCCGGCCATCCGGGCGGCCTCGAACGCCCCTTTCACCTGGCCCAGAATCTGCGTTTCGCCCACCACCATGGAGTCCAGCGAACTGACCACGCGATACAGGTGCCGCACGGCCTCGACGTTCTCGTGTGCGTAGATGCCGGCGGCGAATTGCGACGCGTCAATGCCGTGGCAGTCGCCGATGAAGCTGATGGCCTCGGCGATGCGAGGCTGGCCGGCGGCCGGGAGGGCGACGTACAACTCGATGCGGTTGCAGGTGGATACGAGCACGCATTCGGCGTCGGGAAAGCTCTCGCGAAACATGGCCAGCGCACGGGCCACGCCCGCCTCGTCGAAAGCGATGCGCTCTCGCACTTCAACGGCGGCCGAGCGATGATTGCAACCGATGACGAACAGTCTCATGCCAACCCTGAATCGAACGAGGACTCGTCGACGCGTGACGCGCAGGCGACACGGCCGATCGGGCCTCTACTGGTGCAATCTCGACAACTCCCGGGCGAAAAAGACCACGAGAATGAGCCCAAGCCCGTACGTGGACAGCACGGCTGCTCGCCGGCCCCGAATGGGCCGGTACAACGCTGCCGTGCACAAGTACGCGTAGACCCCCCAGGCCGCCAGCGAGAACAGGAACGTCGCATCCAGATACCAGGCGCTCGCACTCAAATCGGGCCGGTGAGCCACGCCGCAAAGCCCGGTCAGGATGCCGAACGTGAACAGCGGAAACCCGATGATGGGCATCCAGCGTCCGAATCGCTCGAGCGATTCGAGCGGAGCGACGTTGCCGACCATGGCCGGCGCCCGCTTGCTGCGGAGGATGCGCAGCACGAGCAGATAGGCCACGCCGGCTGCGCCGCCCGCGATGAAGAAGGCGGCACTGAGCGCGAACGCCAATCCGTGACTGATGAACCACGGCCTATGCGTCAGATCCGCCGGTGTCTGGCGAGTCAGGCCGATCTCAACGAAGCTCAGCACGCCGGCGGCCAGAAACAAAAAGCCGTCCAATCCGCGCAAAGAGGCCGAGAAATGCACGCCCAGGCCCACCAGCCCGATGAGCGTGCTCATGAGCACTGTCGACGAATAGTAACTCTGTAGCGCATCGACCACGCCGGTCCGCGAGAAAGCCAGGCCCAGGTGAAGCGCGTCGGCGCCGAGGGCGATCAAGGCTGCCACACGCATGACCGGCACCATGCGCGGCACCTGCCGGCGCACCTGCAGGTAAGACGCGACGGCCGCCACGCTGAAGCCGACGCCGCTGAGCAGAGATGTAATCAGTTGGTCCGTCATGCCTGTCGTGCGATCACGCCATCAAGCCGCCGTGCACCGGCTCGCCCGAGTCTGCGATGCGGGTTCCCAGCCGGTATCCCTTAGGCAGAACTGGTCCTGTCTGCCGAAGCCTTCGTTTGTTCCAACGTGCTTGCGAGCCACTGCCGCCATGCCGCCGGGCCGTCGCGTTTCAGCCGTTCTACGGAATCTTCCTCGCAGAGGGTCGCCATCAGGCGCCGTCTGACCTGGGGATCTGCAATTTCCCGCCGGACGATTCCTCGGGCCCGCTGCAACTCCGCCACCAGGATACCGAAATCATCGCCGAATTGGGATTCCAGCCGATCGCGCACGGAGGCTGCCAAGTGAGGGGCTGCGCCGCCCGTGCCCACGGCGATGGTGAACTGACCGCGTCGAAGCACCGCCGGGACGGCGAAGTCGCTAGCCTCGGCATCATCGGCCACACTGCACAAGCAACCCGCCTTCCGAGCGTCGGCAGCGATCCGCGCGTTGAGCTCTCGGTCATCGGTGCACGCGAACACCAACCGGGCCGAGCCGATCAATTCCGGCGCGTACGCTTGCTCATGCCGCTCGATGCCGTCTGCATGTTGCAGTTCCGGGACAAGGTTCGGGCTGACCACGCGGATCTTCGCTCCCGTCCCCGTCAGCCCGGCCACTTTGCGCGCAGCCACCGGTCCGCCGCCCACCACCAGCACGTCGCAGCCGGCCAGATTCAACTCGATAGGATACAGGAAGCGGTCACTCACGCTGAACTATGGTAAGCTCTCGATACGCATCAGGCGATGCAGGAGCGACACATGGTTACCATAAACCGGACACGCCGCTGGATCGGCACGGTTCTTCTTTGGTTGACGGCCGGCGCGTGCTGGGCAGCGTTCGCCGCGGCGTCGTCCAATTCCGCCGCGTCACCTGGCGCTACCGCACCTGCCGACGCCGCGCGACCGGTGGCTTCCACTCGCCCCGTTCCGCCCGGCGAAGATCAGATTCGCCAGGCGATTCGCGATCTGAATCACCCCTCGCCCAGCCGGCGGCGCGAGGCTGTCCGTCAGCTGGCCGACTGGGGACCACTGGCGTTCGACGCCCTGGCTCAAGTCGCAGCCGGTCCGGAGTTGGAGCCCGCGCTATTGGCGCGCGATCTCTTGCGGCAGATGGGCGAGGTGCTGTTCGTGGGTGCTCGCGTGAGGCTCGAAGCCGACCATACCCATATTCGTTGGGACCAACCGGTGAACTTGAGCGTGCACGTGGACAATCCCACACCGGCACGGGTGGTCGTGCCTTGGCCGGCCGAACTGGCGGTCGCGTCCAGTCAGCCCGCGCCGGAAGACTGCGATCAGGTCGCGGCCATGATGGACATCGCGGATTTTCTGCTGGTGGTCGGGCCGGACGGGGAAGAGGTGGCGACTCGCGTCGATCCCATCGAGCAGGACACGGCCGTTCATCGCGCGGTCCTGGTTCGGGCTGGCAATCATCCCCCGTCGCACGCCGTGCCGGCCGAGTCGAACGAACGGCTGGTCGTGCCGCGGTTCAATCGCGGCTGGGCTCGCTTCCCCATGCTGGCGGCCGGTACGTACACTGTTCGCTTCGCTTACCAGCCGCAGTGGAGGGATCCGGCCTGGATCGCCCAGGGATTCGGGCTGATCGAGAGCAATCCCGTGACCATCGAAGTGACCGAAGCCGCCCCTGAAGCCATCCGCCAAGCCGACCGGCCGGTTCGGCTGAACCTACGGCAGGAGGAGAACGGCCGATTCCTGGGCGAGATCCAGAACGTCTGGGATCGCGAACTGTGGTTGAATCTGAACATCGGCGGGCCGGTCGAAACACATGCTCGGCTCGAGTGGATGGTCTGGGCGGATGACGAGAGCGAGGCTGTCACGTTCGCGCTCGACGACGATGCCACGGGGCCGCAATTCGCCGCTGACTACGTCCGCCAGATGGCGCCTGGCGAGAAGGCCACGGTCACGACGGCTAGGCTCGAGACGGTTCTCGAGCGTTATCGGCGCGCGGCAGACCAGCCGTCCGGCCAGGTGATGATCTCGCTGAAATACACGCACATTCCGTCGGCACAAGCTCTGCGGCAGGCGCTTCGGGAGAAAGGCCGTCGCGAGAGCGTTCCTTCGCAACTGTTCAACGGCTCGGCAATGAGCGAGCCGATGCAGATCGCGCCGAACGGCGGGTAAATCCGGGGAATGTTCTCGGCGCAGAAGTCGATGGGCGATCCAGCGAAAGAAACCGACCGACCGGCCTCGCGCAAGCCCCAACGCGAAGCTCATGCAGGGAGGGTGGTGTTGACCGGCTCAGAGCCCAAAGTTCACAGCTCCGCCAAGCCCCAGCCCCCAATCCCTCGTGAAGTCCGTAAAACGGGTGATGCCCGGGAGTTCCGTCCCGCTTGTCAGAGAGGAGAAGGACAAGCCAGGGCAGGACTTCCGGGCATCGTTATCTATCTTCCGGAATCAGTCGCTACAGATAAGAACGGAAAATGCGGCTGGACCTAACGCGCGAAATCATGTTTTTTTTCGTTTCCTGTGGCGAGACGGCCGGTTTTGCAGTAAACTACAGTGCAACAAGGTGTTACGGTCGACGGGTTTCCCGGCGCCGGACTGCGGATTGGCCATGGATGACGCGAAATTCAGGCAGTTGGTGGACCAGATGCGGGCGGGCGACACGAACGCCATGGGCTCGCTCCTGGTGGCGGGCTTCACGCCGCTACGGTCCGTCATCGCCCGGCACATGGGCGACCTGCTGGCCAAGGCCGGCGTCGAACCGGAAGACGTCATCCAGGAGGCGTACGCAGCAGCCTGGAGCAATCTGCCCGACGCCCAGTTCGACAATTTCGAGGCCTTCGTGGGCTGGCTACGGCAGATTGCCGAGAACAAGCTGATCGACATCCAGCGGGCGGCGACGGCCGATAAACGGGACGTCCGTCGGCAGGCGGCCGCCTGGGGCGTCCAGAGCGGCACCTATGTCAACCTGCTCGACCGGGTCAGCTCGCCCATGGCCACGCCCAGCCGGGGGGCCGCCCACAGCGAGGCTGTCGCGGTGCTGATGGTTCGGCTGCTCCAGTTGCCCGAAGACTACCGCCAGGTCATCCATTGGCGGCTCATCGACGGGTTATCCGTCGCCGAGGTGGCCAAACGCTTGGATCGCAGCGAAGCCGCCGTCCATATGCTCTGTCATCGGGCCCTCAAGCAGCTTCGCGAGTTGATGGGGGCCGCCTCCAACTACCTCACGCAGACATAGACGCGCGCGTCGCGGCGACCAGTGATCGGAGCGATGACTTGCAAGCGGCGGCGGCTTTCAAGCGGCGGTGTCCAGCCCCGCCGAGCCTTCCGAACGAGGGATGCGGAAGCTGGCGAGCGGCAGTTTACTCCGCCCGTCCCTCCAGCGAAGGCTGCCGCGCACTTCCCCCCGTGTTGACCACGGCCATCCGGGGGCATAGACTGTGAGGCTGTGCAGAGCCTGCGGAGTGGCGGATTTTCGCCCCGGATGCCGCCGGGGCCAACTCACTGGGTTGGCCAGTCGGCGCATCATTCAGCGGGCACCATAGATCGGCCTTGAACGGTCCCTGCGCGTGTTCGGGTTTTCGCCGGCACGGCGCCGTCGGACCGCGCTGGAGAGGTGTCGGAGTGGCTGATCGAGCTGGTTTCGAAAACCAGTGTGCGAGAAATCGCACCGGGGGTTCGAATCCCCCCCTCTCCGTTTTCCAGTCTTAAATCCCCCAAGCCCTCGACGCGCGGGCCGATGCGCCCGTCTTTCGTTGGTATGTGCACGCTCTGAACGAAAGCCGGTAGCCCAATGCTGAAAGCTGATAGCTGACGGCTGACAGCTAATGTTGATCGCTCCACATTTTCCTAGCGAAACCGCTAATCCGGCCGGTTGCCGCGGCCGATGCTAGAGCGTCTGTGGTGTACGGCTCTCAGGTGGTGGCTATGAGCCGTTGCCCGAGGCGGATGAGTGCGGGAGAGTTTCCGGGTGGGCACAATCTTGGTGGTGGACCCTGCAGTCATGTGCCGCGAGCTCTTGGGCGCGGTGCTGAAGTCTCATAAGTACGAGGTTCGGACGGTAGCCAATGGCCGCGAGGCGCTGATGGCTGTGGGCGAGCAGATCCCCGACGCGATCCTCCTGGAGCTCGACCTGCCCGAACTGAACGGCCTGGCTGTCCTGCGTGTGCTTCGCAGCAACCCGCAGTACAAGGACATTCCGTGCCTGGTGCTCACAGCCACCGCGGATCGCGAGCGGGTCTTGGAGTCCCGCCGCCTGGGCGCCAACCATTACATGCTCAAATCGCACTTTTCGTTGGACGACCTCCTCGGCCGCCTCGAGCGCGTCCTGTCGGCCAGTCCAGCCGTCTGCTCCGCTGCTACAGGCGGATAGTAGCTTGAATTGCGACTCACGACGCCGAATCCGCAGTGTCACGGCCCCTCGCCGCCATCTGGGTTTCGCTGGAGTCTCCCTATACGTCATATGTGCGACAACAAGGAGGCACGAGTGGTTCGAAGCGGACAAGATGTCCGTTTCCATCATGCGCGAAGGCTGCAATCGGACATGGCCTAGCCCAACTTTCTCACCTCGGACCCGCGAAGGGGCTTGCAATAGCGCCAGGCCCGATATTGGCCAACGGTCGGCACTACACGCCGATTCCACATAAGTAACACTCAATGCTCAAAGGTTTCTCGCCAATGCGGCATTAGGCCGAAACAGGAGGCAGCGGAGTGAACGGAGAAACTCTCTGTTACCTCCTTACCTCCTGTCAAGTCCTTTTATTGTCCGTGTCCGTCTGTGCTATCTGTGGTTTGGCATTCTTCATGTTGAAGCTATGCGCGCTGCAGAGACAGCATCGGACGCAACCGCCATTGGTTTCTTCATAAGGATTGGGTCACTCAAGCATCTTGCGCAGAGAAATCTTCCGCAGCCCAGAGAGGCAAGGAAAACCAAGTTCGGCGGCGGGCGGGGAATCGGGCTCAGGCTCCGATATAGCGGGCGTAGAGCGTGCGGGCCTGCTCAGGCGACCGGGTGCCGGCAATGATGGCCCGGCCATCGGGGAAGAGCGTCAGATCAAAGGTTTCGACACGGGCTTTCAGCATGAACGCGTTGAAGCGCACCTCGGTGGCGCCGGCGGTGGTGAGCCGGGGGGCCAGCGCGGCGAACTCCAGGCGGCCGGCGTCGACGGGCGTCACCTGAACGGCATTGCGGCCGCACAGCACGGTGGTGCCGCCGGCCAACGTGCCGTCGAGGAAGTCGAAGCGGCGCTGTCGGCAGCAGGGACAGTCGGTCTCGCCCTGCGCCGGCTGCACGTTGAGGAAGACGCAGCGGTTCTGCCAGGCATCGAAGTGCAGGAGCCGCCGATCGACGGCTTCCGGGTGGCCGCTGAGGAGTTTGATCGCCTGCATCGCCTGATGGGCGGTGACGAGGCTCACGGTGGGGCCGAGGATGCCGGCCGTGTCGCACGTGGGGTTCATTTCCGGTGGGGGGGCTTGCTCGAACACGCAGCGCAAGCACGGCGTCTCGCCGGGCAAGACAGGCATGCTCAGGCCGGTGGCGCCCACGCACGCACCGTAGATCCACGGCCGACCGGTTTTCACCGCCAAGTCGTTGATGAGATACCGCGTCTCGAAGTTGTCCGTGCCGTCAAGCAGGAGGTCGACTCCTTCGGCCAACTGCTCGATGTTGCGAAACGTTGCGTCGGCGACGACAGCCTCGACACTCACCGCGGTATTGATCCTGGCGAGCTTGCGGCGAGCGGCCTCGGCCTTGGGCAGACCGGCGGCGATGTCATCCTCGTCAAAGAGGACCTGCCGCTGCAGGTTGTTCAGCTCGATGAAGTCGCGATCGACCAGGCGCAGCAAGCCCACGCCGGCGCGCACGAGCGCGTCGGCCAGATGCGTACCCAGCGCACCGCAACCCACGAGCAACACGCGGGCCCGGGCCAGTCGCCGCTGGCCCTCTTCGCCGATAGGGGCGAAGAGCATCTGGCGCGAATAGCGGGACAGATCGACGGGCACCGGCGGATCCTCGCGCGAAGCAGCATGCGAATCCGCGCCCTCGGGTTGCGACGGGTTCATGGCCCTGGAGACCTTACTTCTTGCCGTAAACCTGCTCGGGGTCCACGAGGCGCTCGGCGGCAGTCACCCACTGGCCGGTGGCGTTGTCGAGCTTGCGGAAGAAGCAGTTCTTAAAGCCCTCGTGACAGGCGGCGCCGTGTTGGGTGGCCTTGATCAGGATCGTGTCGGCGTCGCAGTCGATGAAGATCTCGTGAATGTCCTGCGTGTGGCCGCTGGACTCACCCTTCATCCAATACTTCTGGCGGGAGCGCGACCAGAAGTGGGTCTTGCCCGTGCGGATGGATTCTTCCAGGCTGGTCTTGTTCATGTAGGCCATCATCAGCACTTCGCCCGTCTGGGCATCCTGGATGATGGCGGGGATCAAGCCGTTGGCATCGTACTTCAGATTGTCCAATCCCTGCATAGAAGACTCCGGTGGAGCATGGAGCGTTGAGAACGGAGACCTGGGCGTCAACGATAACGAGGGGGCCGGCCTGACCCGGGCACCACCCCCGGAGGGAGCGAACCGCGTCTCCACTCTCCAATCTCCATCCTCGAGTTTCAATGGCCCACTGTATCAGCCGACGTCGATAAAGGCCACCTTGTCACGGAATTTTCGCCGCAGTTCGGCCCGCAGAGCGGTGTATTTCTGCACCAGGTGCGGGTCCTCGCGGATGATCTCGGCGGCGTCGTCGCGGGCCTGCATGAGCAGGTCGGCGTCCTCGAGCAGGTTGGCCAGGCGGAATTCGGGCCAGCCGTGCTGCCGAGTACCCAGCAGCTCGCCGGGTCCGCGGATCTTGAGGTCCTCCTCGGCGATGCGGAAGCCGTCGGTGGTCTTACAGAGCACGTCAAGCCGCCGCTGGGCGACCTCGCCCTGACTGTCGCTGAACAGAAAGCAGATGGACGGCTTGGTGCCCCGGCCGACGCGGCCGCGAAGCTGGTGCAGTGCGGACAACCCGTACCGCTCCGCATGCTCGATGACCATCACCGTGGCGTTGGGCACGTCCACACCGACCTCGATGACCGTCGTCGAGACCAGCACATCGAGACGGCCGGTGGCAAACTCGCGCATGACGGCCTGTTTCTCGGCGTTCTTCATCCGGCCGTGCAGCAGGCCCACCCGCGCGCCGGGCAGCAGGTCCTGGGCGACGTGTGTGACCTCGAGCGTGGCGGCCTTGAGATCGAGCGCGTCGGACTCTTCCACCAGCGGATACACGATGTAGGCCTGCTCGCCGCCCGCGATGCGCCGCCGCACCTCGGTCCAGGCGGCATGCTCATCCTTGGGGCGGACCAGCCGCGTGATGATGGGCTGGCGGCCTGGGGGCAACTCCTTGATCACGGACACGTCCAGGTCGCCGAAGACGGTCATGGACAACGTCCGCGGGATGGGCGTGGCAGTCATGACCAGATAGTGCGGGACGAGGAGCGGATCGGCAGCGGGAGCTTTTCCTCCCGGCCCCGTTCGGCGCCCTTTGGAACTCTGCGGCTTTCCGCGGAGGGCGGCTCGCTGAGACACGCCGAACTTGTGCTGCTCGTCCACGATGACCACGCCGAGTCGGCCAAACTGCACGCGCTGTTCGAGCAGCGCCTGCGTGCCCACGATCAAGTCCATGTTGCCGGCCTCGATGGCGGCGAGCATCTGCTTGCGCTCGGCCTGCGAGGTCTTGCCGGTGAGCAGGCATCGGCGGACCCTGCTGCCCGCGAGGTATTTTTCGATGCCGGCGAAATGCTGGGCGGCGAGCACCTCGGTGGGGGCGAGGATCGCACACTGGTGCTTGTTGGCGACGGCCACCAGCGCGGCGTACAAGGCGACGACCGTCTTGCCGCTGCCCACATCGCCTTGGAGCAACCGCGTCATGGGTCGAGTGGAGGCCAGATCGGCGGTGATCTGTTCGATGACCTTGTTCTGTGCCCCGGTGAGCGGGAACGGGAATCGCCGACGGATGTGCTCGTCGATCTTGGGCGTGACGGGCAGTGCGGGGGCTCGCGCGTGCGTGGCCGTCCACCGCCGTTGGAGGCCGATGGCCAGTTGCATGAGGAACAGCTCTTCGTAGGCCAGTCGCCGGCGAGCCTCACCGATCTCCTCCAGCGTCCGGGGCTGGTGCATGGCCCGGATGGCGTCGGCGCGGCCGATGAAGCCATGCCGGGTCCGGATGGATTCGGGCAGCGTTTCGCCCACCGCGGGCAAGGCTTCGGCCAGGGCGGTCTCGACCAGCCGGGCAATCTGCTGCGAGTTGATCTGGCCGGTGGCGCTGTACACGGGCACGAGCCGCGGATGGTCCCACTGGGCGGGATCCTCGTCGGGGTCCAGCCACTGCACGCGTGGGTTGATCATCTGGGCGATGTCGCGGTTCACGCCGACCGTGCCGTAGAGTCGCAGGATCTGTCCGCGTTCGAGCTTGTCGCGCAGGTAGGGGGCGTTGAACCAGGTCACCAGCATCTCACCGGTTGCGTCGCGGACGCGGGCGTTGACGGTTTGGTTACGAAACATCCCGCGAACCGAAACGCTCTCCACCGCCGCAATGACGGTGGCGGGGGTATCGAGTTGGAGTGTGTCGATGGTTTGCGGACGCCCCTGATCTTCGTGGCGGAAGGGGAAGTATTCGAGCAGGTCGCCGACCGTGGTGATACCGAGAGCCGAGAGAATCTGGGCGCGGTGGGGTCCCACGCCGCGGAGGTATTGGATGGGCTTTTCCAGAGCAGACACGGGCGGCGCGGGAGTTCGGCCCGCGGTCGCCCGTGTTGGCGAACTGGGTCGGCCCGGATTACGGGCCGGATCGGTCGGATGTTTGCTCACGATTTGTCCGCGCGGGTCTGCAGCCCGCGGTTCTGCCCGCCGTCCGCCGGCTCAGGGGATGACCAGCTTCGTGCCGACAGGCAGCTTGTTGGGATCCTTCAGCTTGCTCTTGTTGGCCTGGTAGATCTTCATGTAGTTCCTGGTCGTGCCGTAGAACTGCTTCGAGATTTTTTGCAGCGTGTCGCCCTTCTTGACCACATAGGTGCGAGCGGCCGGTTTGGGAGCGGCGTAGCGCTCTTTGGGTTTGGCCGTGGTCGTGCGCGTCCGGACGGGAGCGGGGGCTGGCTCCGGCTCGATGGTCGTGATCTCGTGCGTTGCGTAGTCAGGCTCGGGCGTCTCAACCAGGGCCGGCTGGGCGGGTTCGACCGGAACCTGCTCGGCCTCGGGGATCTGGTCTCGCGGGAACTCCGGAGCTGCTGTGACCGGTTCGGGCGTTTGGGTGGCAGCCTCTTCCTGCTGGGGGTTCTGGCAGCCGAGCGTGCACAGACCGAGGGCCAGCGCGGCAACCGCGACGACTGCGTTGAAGCGATTCATGGGATCTCTCCTTGCAAGATCGGAGTACCGGCCGCCTCCAGCGGCAGGCAAATCGGTCGAAGAGGATCATAACTTCGCCCCCCGGCAAGTCAACGATCCGTGCGGAAAGGCACTGAAAAGCGGGCTTGTGACAACATCGGCGGTGCGGTGGGCGCCTGGCGCTTCCGAGGGTCGGATGGCCGCGGTGGCGGCAACAACCGCACGCCCCACCCCGGCATCGCTGCCGGAGTGGGGCGTCAAGTCGACCAGACATCGCGGATCACTCCCAGAGTGTCTTATATATGGCTACCAGCGCGGAGCGAGCGGCCTGGGGGCGCGGGGCCAACCGCGGCGGCCGGGGGGCTGAAAGGCGGGTCCATCGTAGGAGTCTCTTTCGGGAGCCCTGCCCCAGCCGCGGCCGGGACCGTCACCTCGCCAGCCCCATCCCGGCCCGAAGCCGCGACCATCGAAGCGGTTCAGTCCACGCCAGCCCATCGCATGCGGGGTCCGGCGGCCGGCTTGCATGTCGCCGCGCCGGCTGCAGTACGGGCACCAAGGCCCCGGGCCCTTCTCACGCTGCATGCCCGGGCCGAATCCGCGTCGAGCTGCACGCGGTGGGCGAGGCGCAAAGCCTCTTTCATCCGGACCCAACCCCTGCCGGTCCGGCGCCATTTCACGCCGCCGAGACCTGACGTCGGGCCGGGCCTGATCGCCGGGACCGCGCGCTGGACGCTTGTCGTCGGGTTTCATGGCTTGCGGACCGCGGCCGGTCCGCTCGCGCTGAGCCTCCAGGCCTTTGAGAATGTCCGGACTCTTGCGAGTGAACTCGTCGCGGTCGATCTTGCCGTCACCGTCCGCGTCCAGTGCGTTGAAAATGCGGTCCAGTCGATTCCGACCGGGGGCTCCCGGTGGCGACGCATCCGGGCGAGCTCGGGGACCATCATCGCGCTGGCGCGCCTGTTGGCGTTGGCGCGGTCGGCCGGGACCATCCGGCGGGCCATCAGGCCTCGGCTGGGCGAGCGCAACACTGCCGAATGCCAACGCCGCGATAGATGTCAAGCAACCGAGTGTAAGCATGCCTTTCATCTTCTAGCTCCTTCCTGAACCAGAGAAAGACCGTCTACCCATCTTTGGCGGACGGGACACCCGCCCGCCTGAGACCGCCGTTCGCGCGAAACCGATTGGGCGGACACGGCATTGATCTCTGCTGAAGAGGGAAACGCACGCGGAAGGAGAATATTGCCGGCAGACGGATCGAAAAAACGGCAGTTTTCAACGGGATTACGGCAGGCGCAAGCCCTGCAGATGGGCGAGTACGCAGTCGGCGAGTGCGTCCAGATTATACCCGCCCTCCAGCACGCTGACGATCCGCGGATGGCCCAGCTCGCGCATGAGCCGGACGCTCTGGACGGTCATCCACTCGAACGCATCCGTGCTCAGATCGATGTGGGCGAGCGGATCGTCCACGTGGGCGTCGAAGCCGGCCGAGATCAGGAGGAACTCGGGCCTGAATTCGGCGATGCGAGGCAGGATCTGCTCTTCGAACACGTGATGATAATGCTCGTCGATGCAGCCGGGCATCATGGGGCAGTTAAGCGTGGCGTTCAGGCCGGCGTCGATACCTCGTTCATCCTCGAAGCCCGTCCCGGGAAACAGCGTGCGGGGATGCTGATGGATGCTGACGAAGAAGATGTCGGGATCGGCTTCGAAGTGATGCTGCGTGCCGTTGCCGTGATGCACGTCCCAGTCGAGGATGGCCATGCGCCGAAGGCCGTGCTCGTGGCGCAGATACTCGGCCGCGATGGCGATGTTGTTGAAGTAGCAAAAGCCGTACGCTTTGTCGACTTCGGCGTGATGTCCGGGCGGCCGCACCGCGCAGAACACCGACTCGCACCGCCCGGCCATGACCGCGTCGCACGCCGCGATCACGCCTCCGACTGCCCGGCGGGCGGTCTCGAATGTGGCCGGACACAGGGGGCACTCCACCGTGTCAACGTAGGGCAGCCCGCGCTCGCAGCGAGTGCGGAAACGCTCGATGTACGCCGGCGAATGGACGCGTTCGATGAGCGCGAGATCCGCGATGGTCGCTTCGACGGGCGTGGTCGAAGCAAAAATGCCGGCTCGCTCCAGACGAGGTTTGATTGCGCTCAGCCGATCGGGCCTTTCCGGATAATGGGGCCCCGGATCGTGCTCGAGGTAATGCTCCGACCAGACCAGTCCCGTTTGGGTCATAGTGCAATTGTAGGAGGCACCGTCGCATAGACACGGACGCGCCTGGCTTCACTTCACCCGGAGTTGCGTCACTTTCGGGCCTCGAGGGGTCGGCTCGGTTTCGTAATCGACGATTTGTCCTTCGGTCAGCGTGCTGACTTCCGGAGGCAGGGCGGCACGGTGCACGAACGCGTCCTGACCGCCGCCTTCGGGCGTGATGTATCCGTAACCCTTGACCGGATCAAACCATTTAACGCTGCCCGTTGGCATTTGCCCTCCTCTGGCGCCGTACTGGGGGCAAGGCAAGATGACTGTGATTGACGCTGCCCCGGCCGAACGGTGTACATCTTGACGAGCGTGGACGAAGGCGTCAACTGTGGGGATCAGGGCCTGGGGGCTGGAGGAAGGCTTGAGGCCTGAGGCTTGAGGGGTGAGGCGAAGAACAAGATCCATCTCAAAGGAGATCACGTGTACGTCGGCCCATGATGCTCCGGGGTGACAGCGGATCACCTTGTTCTTCATACGTGCCCGTCCATGTTATCCGGGGTCTGAACGAGCGCGGAAAGGGCGCCCTGCGTCATCCGTGTCATCGGACGTATTCCGTGGTTCCTGGCTCGCCTGGGAGGATTATCGGCGGTTCTGGAGGCTGGACATGGCGATGGCCAACTTCCTGCTCTTGCCGAAAGCGACGAATTTAAGACCCACTTCGTGAATCATGCCGTCGACGTGACGGCAATGAGCGACCTTGGCCAGCAGGTTCAAATCCTCGCCGTCGCGGCGGGGGATCTGGACGAATACCGGCTTGCCGGGCGGCAGCATCTGGCCGTGCAGAAAGCCCAGTCCGTCGGCTGAGATGTTTCTGGCCACCACGCGGAAGCTCGACTCGATGTTGTGTTGAGCGTCGAGGACGTGAATGACGACCTTGTTCGTGCGGAAACGCGCTCGCCTGAACTTGCGCGCATCGACGCGGGGGTCGTTGTCCTTCCGATCGAGGGCTTCGAGCAGAACGAGCAGTTGCTGATCGGACAACCTGACGGATTGAATACAGTTAGGGACCCTATCCATCCACTCCCCCGTGGTACTGCTGGGGCACCGTTGACCCTTCTTATGTCGGGGGAAAGGAGCGGCTGCTTTACAATCTGGTGTGTCACGGAATAGGGCGCGCTCCTGTCAGAGCCAAACGCGAGCACTTGGCCCTGGACGGGGAATGCCTGCGTTTCTACGCTCGCTTTCTCTCGCGTTATCGGAGCGCCGTCTGCAAGGCGAGCACGGCGTAGGCCGTGACCAGGTGCGGGTTGCCCTCCATCCAGCGGTCGGCCTCGTTGACCCAACTGCCGTCCTCACGTTGTTCGCGGGCGAGCTTGTCAGCCAGATCGGCCCGCCAGTCATGTACCACTGCCTTGTGGTCAACGATGAACGGCTCGCCCCAGGCCTCCAGGGCTTTGGCGAAGACGTGATAGAAGTAGTAGAGGCCTTCCTTGCTTTGCCGGCCGGGCATGTTGGGGTTGCTATCGAGCGTGTAATGGCGTCGAATCCAATCGAAGGCCGCCTTGACTCGCGGGTCGTCGCGATCCACATTCGCGTACAGCATGCTCTTGAACCCTGCGTAGGTCATGGAGCCGTACGAGCGCAACATCTGATTACCCTCGGGTTGCGTGGTGCTGCCGGCCATGCTGTGTCCGCCCTGGGCCGCGGTGTACACGAACCCGCCGTCGGTCGCCCCCTGAGCGAACGGCTGATCGTTGGTGATGGCGAGCATCTGGCATCGCTGCACGAACTGCAGAGCCTTCTGGTAGACGGGATCGTCGGCAGGCAGGCCGCTCTGGTGCAGAGCCTCCAGCATCATCTGCGTGTTCGACAAGTCGGGCCGCTTGTGGTTGCCGTAGCCCGCCCCGCCGTACCACGGGTGCGCGGGCGTAATCAGCTTGCCGTCGTTGTCGCACTTGGGATCCGCCCACTGGTTGTCCTTGAGGCACTTTTGCGCCGCCGCAATCTTGGGCTGTAACGCGGGCGATTTCGTCGCCGCCAGCGCCATGAGTGCCACACTCGTCGAGTAGTTCAGATAGGGCAGCTTGGGATCGTAGATGCCGCCGTCGGGCTGCTGAAACCGCAGCATGTATTCGATGGCCCGCTTGGAAATGGGATGCTCGGGGCCGTAGTCCGGATGCTGAATGAACGTCTGAGCGACCAGTGCGGTGATGGCCGGATCGGACTGGTCGGGCTTGAAGCCGACCCATCCGCCGTCCTCGCGCTGCGCGGCGGCCTGGAACCGCAGGGCCTTGTCGATCATTGGCCCGACTTTCTGGCGAAGCTGCTCACGAGAGATCGGTTGCCGATCGGTCGTTGCCGGCGTATCGGCCGCCAGCGCGAGTGGGGATTGAACCACAGAGACGCAGAGGATCAGAGAAAAAGCGGACAGGGAAAGCAGGAAACCGGATCTGGGAAGGGTCATGACGGTCCTCCATCGAGTGTCGGCCGATGACTCCTGATTGTAGGGAGTCGAGCGCGCGGAATTATACCCGACGAATTGCCTCAAATGAAAAGGAACGGCGAGGCGTTTACCTCACCGTTCCCTGAGACTGTTGCAGCCGTCGTCAACAACCGGCTGTCACACTTGTTCTGGCTCACAGCCCATAGCTGATAGCTGAAAGCTGAGCGCTTTTGTCACGCCCGCGGATGGGCCTGATCGTAGGCCTGCTTCATGCGGGCGGCCGTCACGTGCGTGTAGATCTGCGTCGTGCTCAGCGACTGATGCCCGAGCAACTCCTGGACCGCTCGCAGATCGGCTCCGCGGTTGAGCATATGGGTCGCGAAGCTGTGCCGCAGCGTATGCGGACTGATCGTCGGGTCCAGGCCGCAGATGGCCAGGTACTTGTCCAGCTTCCGGCGGACGCTGCGGGTGCTCAGCCGCTGGCCATGCTTGTTGACGAACACCGCCTCGGCGTTGAACGTCTGACTCCGCGGGTCGGCTCGCCGCAACTCCATGTAACGCTTGATCCAGGCCAACGCCGTCGGCGAAATGGGCGTGATGCGCTCTTTCTTGCCCTTGCCGCGGACGTGCAGGGCCTCGCCCACGAAGTCGATGTCGTTCAGGTTCAGATCCACCAGCTCGCTCACGCGGACGCCCGTGCTGTACATCGTCTCGAGCATGGCACGGTCGCGGCAGCCCAGCATGGTCGACGGGTCGGGCGTCTCCAGCAGCTTGCGCACCTCGTGTTCCTCGAGGTACTTGGGCAGCCGCTTGTCCTGCTTGGGCGTGCGAATGGTGGACAGCGGATTGCTCTTCACGTACCCGCGCTTCAGGCAGAACTTGTAGAAGCTGCGGAGCGTGGCCAGCTTGCGGGCGGTCGTGCTCTTGGAGTACTCGCGTGTCCGCAGGAAGCCCAGGAATCGCTGGACGTCTTCCGTCTGCACGACGAGCAGATCCACGCCGGCCGTCGTGGCGGTTTCGCACGGCGGCGGGGCCACCGCGGTCGCCGTGCCGCCGCTCCCCAGATCGTACCCGGCGATCGTCGGGGGCGAGTCCGTCGGCATGCTATCCGTCGGACGGCCCGCCAAAAAGCCGCAGAACTGGTGTAGATCGGCGGCGTAGCACTTGGCCGTGTGCGGCGAGAAGTGCCGTTCGAACCGCAGGTAGTTCAGGAACTCGTCGATCAGTTTGTTTTCGTTCATATGCTTGCTAACACACGGCGGCGAACAATTGTTGACTCAACCTGGCTTAGACGGCCAACTCGCATTCCCAGCAAGCGATCCGGCTACGGCATCTGCCGTTGTAAGCAACGGTAGACCGACTTCATCCGTGAGGCTCTCCGGCCGGCCCGTTCTCTAGCAATGTCGTAAGTGCGTCACTCGGCAACCTTCTCGAGATCCATCTCGAGCCGCCGGCCCATTTGGTAGCTGAGCACCGCTGCATCGAACCAGTCGAAGCCGGTCTCGCTATTGGCGGCCATGTCAGCGAAAGCACTGATGATTTCCGCCTCGCGACCGGCCTGATAGCGGAAGACGTACCGATGGCCTCCCTTGACCAGCGACAGTTGCCTGACAAGACTCATGCGCCACTCCCGGCCGCGGGCGAGGTTATCGCCTGACCGGCCAGACGCGGGGAACAGCCCGCCCTTACATCGCGGCCCCGATCTACTGCAGCAGCTCGCGGGCCACCGAATAACAGCAGTACCTCAGGTAATACTCCTGGCTGGCGAGGTACTTCCTCCAGCCGAAGGGTGTCTCGTTTGCGTCACGAGTGTCGGCGTATTCTCTCACTTCGTCCTGAATCGCCTCATGCTCGGCGTTAAACGTTCGTTGCACCTGAGCCCAGGGCCGCAGCCCCGTCTCTTCCGGCGGCATCGGGAAAGGCCGGGCCATTCTCGACGCTGCCACCGGGTCCATCGGCGTCTGCGATCGTTCCCGCCGGTACAACTCCGCGACCAGCCCGATCACGGGCGTGTAGGGGTTGTACTCGGTCACCGCGAACACCACGATCGCGTCGGCGCCCAGGCGGTCGCAGACGGCCAGGGCATGTTCCGCCGAGACAATCTGAGGCACGCCCTGCTCGGCCAGGACCGCCAGCACCCGGTTCACGCCGATCACCCCGATCCCCGGGAAGCTCGACAGCTCGCTCGCCATCAGGTCGGCCACCTTCACGGTGTCCAGATCGGGCGAGCCGCTGGCGTTGATCGGCGGTGCCACCGCGATCGACGTGCCCGGCGGAAGCGAGGGCATCACGACCGTGGCCTTCTGCTTGTCCTGCGAGCAGCCGGCCGAAAAGCTCAGCGCGACCAGCAGGAGCGCGGGCACCATCTTCGGCCCGGGGCGCCCGAAACTTCGGCGCCGACCGGCATTCCGGCCGTTCCAACTGCATCCGCCCACGATCATCCGTGATCGCCTGTTCTGCCGGACCAGAGCCTCGCCGCCGGTTTTCGGCCGATCGGCGAATCCTGACGTCCGGATTCCAGTGTCTCGCGGCCCATCCGTGAGCCGGCGTCCTTTTCGGCCCGCCACTGATTCGCGGACCAGGACAGAAGTAACTTCGTCTATTCGCGATAGCGCCTTGACAATGGGGACCACGATTTTCGGGCCGTCCCCAGGCGCTTTTGGCTCTTTTGCGGGCGCGGGTGTGAGCGTGCCGACGGGCGTCCCGTCGACCTCGGGCGGGCAAGACGCTCGCCCCCTCCGCGACCGGCCTGGCCTAGCTGCCGATCTTTGGTGCCGGCTGCTGGGCCACCACGCCGGACGCCGTCGAGGGACCCTGTGCCGGCGCCGCCGCCGTCAACTCGTCGGTCGATCGTTCCAGCGGCCGAACCGACCAGATGTTCTCGCACCCGTTCTGTCGGCTGGTGAAATAGATCCGTCCATCCGGACCCCAGACCGACCCGAAGTTGACCCCGCTATCCGTCAACTGCATGGCGGAAGAACCGTCGGCGCGAATCACCCAGATGTCGCCCCGGGTCATGGTCTCGCCGCCGCTCGCTTCGGATACGCTGTCGCCCGTTCCCAACTGAGCCGTGCCATACGTGATCCAGGCGCCGTCGGGGCTCCAGCTCGGCTGGATGAGCGCCATCTCCGAGCTGGCAGCCAACTCGACCGGAAAGCCGGGTTCGCCGTTACGCAGATCCACTCGCCAGATGCTGAACCAGCGGCCGCCACGCTCGCGAGCCTTCTGGTAAACAATGCTGTCGGACTTGGGCGACCAGCGGGGGAACAGCCCCAGGCCGATCATCTTCTTGGATTCCGGGTGGGCCAGGCTGAGCACCCACAGCTCCCAGGTTTCGGTCCGCTGATTGAACAGGCAGTACGCCAGCTGTCGTCCGTCCGGTGAGAACGACGGATGCACCTCATGTTGCGGCGAATGCGTGATCTGCGTGGCGCGGCCGCCCTGCAGCCCGACGATCCACAGGTCCCAGTTGCCGGAGCGGTGACTCGCGAACGCGACGTATTGGCCATCCGGGCTGAAACAGGGTTGGACGTCCCCGGCGGGGTCGTCCGTCAATTGCGTGACAGCCCGGCCGTCGACGGTCTTGAGGTACAGATCCGGCTGGGCACTGTGACGCGTGGAGGCGAACACCAGATACTTGCCGTCCGGCGAGATATCCACGTCGAAATCCGCCCCTTCGGTTTCGAAGGTGTGCTGTTTCATGGGGCTGGCCGCCCGGGCATGGAAGGGCACGCGCTGGCGGTCGGGGAACTCGCCGAACAGCGTCAGGTGTACGTCGCCGGCCGAGGTGAGTTGCGGCTCGGGCGGCGGTGGCGGCACGACCACGACCTCGATTTCCGCTTGCTGCGCGGATTCGCACCCCGCCGGCAGGGCGATAACGGCGGCCGACAGGATCATGACGCCCAGAAACCATATTCTGACCGGGATGCGCATCTCAAACCTCGCCTGCGCGTCGAACGGACAAACTCCCGCGGGCCGGCAACGGACCGGCGGCACCACGCGACGTTCGACTCGTGCCGAGTATTTATCGGCTCCTGGCCAGGCGCGGTGGACCTAAAACCCCGGCCCCGGCGGCCGATCGTTGTCCGATAACCTCCAGGTATATCGACGCTAGTTCGGGCAACTCTGCACAGCTTTAGCATTTCGCGCAAGGATTGCCTCCCCCCCGCGCAGACTCTGCGCCAACGGCCCGAATCCGCCCGGCGGAAGATGTCTCCGCCGGCTGCTCACGGGGACCTCACGCGACCGAAGGCTGGATCGCGTGCCTCGCTCCCCGGACCGCTTCAGCAGGCTTAAGCTTCGTCCGCTGCTGGGCTTGACGCCTGAGCCGATACCGACTCGATTTCTCCATGGACTTAGGTGTGTACCCTTGAGCTCGTCGGTGGAGACGAGCACGTTTGATGCTGTATCAAGTCTGGAGCACCGGTGCGCGGAAGTGAGCCGTGGGCCCTGGCTGTCAGAGGCTCATCTGCACGCGTGGGAATCACGCCTTTGTCGCTCAGGCCGATGCGATAGAACTGCTCGGCTGGGTTCAATTTACCTGGCGACCAGCCAAACCCGCCGAACAGGCCCCAGCCCCGCTCCGGGTCGTCGGGGCACATGTGGAGGTACTGGACGAAGGCGCACCAGAAGGCCCAGTTGTCGGCGGACGAGGGCGACGGCTTCAGGAGGCGCGCCCCGACCGCCCCCAGGAAGAGGTCGAAGACCGGGGCGGGTAGCAGGCAGCGATGGCAGCTATCGGCGAGATCCAGACGTCGTTCCTTGGAAGGAGGGATCGCCCAGGCGAGTTTTTTCTCGACGGGCGGAGGCCAATGGGTGACCCACGATTGGCTCACGGCTGACCCAAAAACATCCGCCGTCCGACGATTCTGGAGGCGATCCGACCACGTCTACCGAAATCCGAAATCAGTGATGTCCCGTTATCCGAACCCACTGGCTGGCGTTAGACCTGAAGCTTGAGCGTGGAGTATGGACGGATCTGGTGATCGGTCGATGATGATGCTTGAGGCAATGCGTTCTCTCGAACTGGTGAACCACCGAGGTCACAGAGGATCACAGAGGAAAAGTTGAGCTGCTCCGCCTCTGTGCTCCTCTGTGACCTCGGCGGTTCGCGCCCTCTTTATCCGTCGTTGCGGGCGTATTCTGGCCGAGAATGGGTTTATGCCTTGATGAACACACGTTTCGAGTAGAGGAAGCGTGCCAGCCAGAGGCAGAGTCCCACTGCAGTCACGCAAACCAGGAGGTCGCCATAGTTGCCGGCCCACGCCTTGATATTTCCGCCAACCAGCCGGGACGCCAGCTTTTGGAAATCGACAATCTGATAGGCCAGGTATAAGGCCAGGGCGTTCATCCCGATCCATATGAAAGGCTGCGCCCACATGCGATAGTTCCAGACCTCAATCACGAGGTAAAACACCGCCAGCAGCAGGCAGCTGTAGCCTCCGGCCACCAGTACGAACGACGAGGTCCAGAGTTTCTTGATGACCGGGAACTGGAGCCCCCACAGGTAGCCCAACACGACCCCGGCCACGCCGGCGATGGCCAGGATGGCGATCTTTTTGGAGTCGCTCAGGGACTGCGACCGAAGAAGAATCCCGGCGCAGACGCCGAGGAGGCAGGTGCCGATGGCGGGCAGCGTGCTGAGAAGCCCTTCCGGGTCCCACGTCCCACTCACCTTTATCCCCGGCAAATACTGTGCGTCGATGTAATTCGCCAGGTTGCGACCTGGTTCGAAACAGCCTGCGCCCACGTCGGGGACGGGAACAAATGTCATCATTGCCCAGTACCCGATGAGGATAGTCGCACAGATCGCCAGTATTCCCTTGAGCCGGAAGTGGCAGAAAATGAGTGAGGCAAAAAGGTAGCAGATCGCGATCCGTTGGAGCACGCCCAGCAGGCGGATGCCAGGCCAGGGCCGGCTCAGCCCGCCGTAATAGAACACGCCAAGCGCATAAAGCAACATGAAACGACGGATGATCCTGAAGTAGACCGCTCTCATCCCCGATTGGCCCAAGATCCTTGTGAGCGAAAGCGGAATGGATATGCCGGTGACAAAGATGAAGAGCGGAAAAATCAGATCACAAAACGTGAAGCCTTCCCATTTCGCATGAGACATTTGCCGGGCGATGAATTCCACGGCCGGCGAATCGCTGATTTGGCGGATTGCGCGGACCACACCACGGGAGCCTTCGATTCCGATGATCCAGAACATATCGAAGCCCCGCAACGCATCCACCGCCACCAGTCGGGAGGAAACCCCGTGACTCGTGATCCCGGCCTTGACGGCCAGGTTTCCATCGGCGTTTACGGCCAGACTGCCCATTGGCTAGCTCCTCGTGGTTACTACATGAGACTGCCGCCGAAAACGTCCACAGGCGATAGGCGGAGAGCCGAAAGCGGCGCTCGCGATTCCGCACCGGACGCGAAGTTGAACTGCGACGAATTTCTGTGCAGCTTGAGGCGGTCACCGCATCCGCAAGAGCAGTGGACGTTGACTTTGTCGAATACTATCGGTCGGCGATTAAACCCGTGCAACGGCACACGAAGATGAAAATATTGTCATTTATGTCAAACTCTTTGTACTTCCTGGAGGCCGCCAAGAGAATGCCATCTTGTTAGCGAACTGTTATGGCGAGTGATTGTGTAGGGCATTGGGGCAAGAAACATGTTAGGGGAATGGGTGGAATGGCCATTTCGACCTTCCGTGGCCGGTTTGTCAGCGACCAATGATACTAGGAAGCCCGCCCCTCACGTCAGTAAGACGACCCCTTCGATGTGACCGAAACCTGAGTTCGTAGGCTTTAGACCTGAGGCTTGAGCAGGCGGCAAAGACGGACCTGATGATCCGTCGGTCATGACGTTCGCGGCAACATGTTCCCTCAAACTGGTGAACCACTGAGGTCACAGAGGATCACAGAGGAAAAGCTGATCTGTCCGTCTCTGTGCTCCTCTGTGGCCTCTGCGGTTCGCGACTTTCTCCGTTGGCCACCATGGACGAGGTCTCTTCGGGGCTACGCCTTCACCCCGCTCCACCGTGGCCGTATCGCGTTCAAGTTGCGCCAGGGGCCGCGGTTCTAGCCAAGGCCCCGTGTGCCCTGTCTCATCGCAGCTGTTCCGAGTACGTCAACTCCCAGGGCTTCGAGCCGGTCCCGCGATAGACATCGCAGAAGACGCGGCCCGAATCGATGCGGATACGCAAGAAAGTGCCAAGCGCGTCCGGCTTGGCCGGCTGGAAAGTGATTCCGCAATTGAGCTGCCACACGCCGTTGAACTTGGCAACGGACACGCAATGGGTGTGGCCACAGATAAACGCGGTCACGTTGTGGGCGCGGAGGAGGGACCAGAACCGCTGCTGCTCAGCCGGGTTGGCGTCCAGAGAATCGCCCCGATGACGGAGTCTGCCGGTGTCCATGTCGGGCAGGGGTAGATACGGTTCGTGCCCGAAGACAAAGATGATGGGCTTACGATTCGACGACAGGTCCTCCTCGAGCCAGCGATACAGAGCGTCGCTGACGGCGCCACCCTTCTGCTGATCGTGCTGCCCATCGTAATACTCATTGATGGCCACGAAATGAGCGTCGCCGTAGTCGAAGGAGTAACATGTCTCGACAGCGCCGGGTGGCCCCGACCGCACGATGCGAGGAAGCTTTCTGCCGCCTTCGTTGTTTTGTCGGATCCAGGTCATGCATCCGGGTTCGACGATGTCATGATTCCCCGGGACAACATACCACGGGTACTCCGGGCCCATGAGCTCGTCCAGCGTGGCCCGCACCTGTTCGGCACAACCCAGATCGCCAGGGGTAAGCATGAACTCCCCCGGCCCAACGCTGCGAATAGCCTCGGCCATGATTCTGAAATCGGCCGGAGTACCGCTGCCCGGTTTTGTTGGCTCGTGCAGGTCGGAGGCAACGATGAATGTACACGTTTTCGAAGCGCATCCGCATGCCAGAAGCGCGATCGACAACCAGCTAAACCCGATCAACAGATTTCGACGCGTACTCCGTTTCATGTTGGTCTCCGACGTCCTACAGAATGGATCCCCTTTGAGGCAAATGTGCCCATGCAGGGCAGAAACTTCCCGCTTATCCCAGAACTGCTCACGGGCAAGAATGCCCCGTTCGCCTGTTGAATCGCTGGTGCTGAGTGGGCCAATGGTATCCGGCCGATCAAACTGGCGTCTAGCCTGAAAATAGTCCGGCTTTTGTCATTTTTGAGAGAACAGTTGCATTTTGCGCTAGTTGCGAAACAGGATGCCTTCTTCGGGCCGGGAGACCTCGCCATAGCAGTCGCTGCAAGAATAGCATTCCCTTGCGCCCGCACCATGCTGTGACAGAGACCTTGCCTGTGCCTTGCCACGAATGCGACCGCTCGGAACACTCTTCGTACAGAACCTCTACGGACACGCTGAACGGTTGCGACATTTCCTTGGCCGGCCGACACCGCGGACGCTTGAGCGGGGGGCAAAGGCGGACGCTTGAGCGGGGGGCAAAGACCGATCCGATGATCGTCGCCCATGACGTTCGCGGCAACACGTTCCTCGGATGGGTGAACCACTGAGGTCACAGAGGATCACAGAGGAAAAGCTGACCGGCCCGCCTCTGTGCTCCTCTGCGACCTCGGCGGTTCGCGCCTTTCGCATCCGTGCTCGTCCGTGTCATCCGTGGTCGAAGAAGGAGGGGGAGAGGAGAAGGGGGCGCGGGACCGGGCGGCGGGTTGCGCGCGAAGCGCCGATTTCGTACAATATCCACGTGGATCCGCATACGCTGGACAAGCTGGAGTTCGAGGCCATCCGTCAGATCCTGGCGGAACATGCCAGCTGCGCTCTCGGGCGGGACATGGCCCTGAAGGTCAAGCCCACGTCGCGGGGGGATCTGGTCCGGCTGTGGCACGAACAGTTGCAGGAGATGCTGGACGCCGCGGCCGAGCGGGATCTGCCACCGTTCGGGGGCGTGCACGACATCCGCGAGGCCGTCCGCGTGGCGGTTCCGCCGCACTGTCTGGAGCCCGACGATTTCGCGGTGGTGGCCGAGACGCTCGCCGCCACGCACGGGATCGTACTCTGGGCCGAGCGGCTGCGGCCGGGGGCGGCCCGGCTGCGGGAGTTGTGTGAGCGCATCGGCGACTTCCAGACGCTGGCCGACGCCATCCGGCAAGTCATCGGCGCCAACGGCGAAGTCCGCGACGACGCCAGTGCACGACTGCGCCGCATCCGCACCGAGATCAGCGAGGCCCGCATCAGCATCGGCCACGTGTTCGACCGCCTCCTGCGCGACCGGAATCTCACCCGGCTGCTCCGCTATCCCCAGGCCACGTTCCACGATGATCGGCTGGTCCTGCCGTTGGCCGCCGAGCATCGCGGCCGTATCCCCGGCATCGTCCACCGAAGCTCGGATTCCGGAGCCACGCTGTTCGTCGAGCCCGCCGCCGCCGTCGAACTCAACAACCGGATCATCGCCCTCAAGCATGACGAGAGTGTCGAAATCGGCCGGCTGCTTTCGCACCTGACGCAGCAGATCTACCTTAACCGCGACGAAATCCTCAAGACGATGGACGCTCTGGCCGTGCTCGACCTGATCACGGCCAAAGTGCGGTTCGCCCGGTCGTACCAGTTGGTGAGCCCGGCCATCTCCGCCGATCGCAAACTGATCCTGCGGCAAAGCCGACATCCGCTGCTGGTCCGCCTGGCCAAGGAGGCGGCGCGGAAGGGCGAATCGCGCGAGGTGGTGCCCATCGACGTGAGGCTGGGTGACGACTTTGACCTCCTGGTGATCACCGGGCCCAACACCGGTGGCAAGACCGTCGCCCTCAAGACGGTCGGTCTGAGCTGTCTGATGGCCCAGGCGGGCTTGCCCATTCCCGCGGCAGCTGGCAGCAGCGTGCCCATCTACAAGGAAGTGCTCATCGACATCGGCGACGAGCAGAGCCTCCAGCAGTCGCTGAGCACGTTCAGCGCCCACCTGTCCCGGCTGTTGCTCATCCTCAAGCAGGCCGGCCCCAACACGCTGGTGCTCATCGACGAGCTGGGCGCCGGCACCGACCCTGACGAAGGGGCGGCCATCGGCCAGGCCATCGTCGAGGAACTCCTGCACCGTCGCTGTGCGGCCATGGTCACCACGCACCTGGGCGTGCTCAAGAGTGTGGCGTATCGCGAGTCGCGGGCCGAGAACGCCTGCGTCGATTTCGACGTCAAGACGCTCCAGCCCACGTATCGCCTGCTGATCGGCGAGCCCGGCAACAGCAACGCGATCAACATCGCCGCTCGACTGGGGCTGCCGCCGCGCGTGATTGCCGCCGCCCGCAAGCACCTGGGCCAGTCGAACCAGCAGCTCGACCGGGCCATCCGCGGCACGCTGCAATCGCGGCGCGAGGCCGAGCGAGCCCGCGCCGAGGCCGAGTCGGCCAAGGCCAAGGCCCTGCAGGAGAGCGAGGCCGCCCGAAAGCAGCTCGAGGCCCTGCAGGCGCAGCAGGCCCAGTTCAACCAGTGGGTGGAGCGGATCGCCAGCCTGCGGCCCGGCGACAAGGTGCACGTCCGCCGCTTCGACAAGCCGGGGACCGTCGTCCGCGTCCTGCTCCACAAGCAGTTGGCCGTGGTCGCGGTGGGGGCCATGGAGATGGAGATTCCGCTCCGCGAGATCGTCCCCGTCCCGGCCGCCTGACCGCGGATCGGCGGGGCGGCAAACTCGCGGCGAGAATCCCGCCCGGCGGCCGCCGACGGCTATACTCCAGCGTCTCCAGCGTTCGCGGGACTTGATGCCGCCCGGCCGGTTCGTATATACTGTGCCCACTGCCCGTGAGGGATTCCTCCGGCAGACCGGCCCGAACAGGCCAGAAGCCTCCTTAGCTCAATTGGCAGAGCAACTGACTCTTAATCAGTGGGTTCTAGGTTCGAGTCCTAGAGGGGGCAATCCACCACCCCTGCTGTACAAGCAGGGGTTTTTTGTTGATTCACCATTCAACTGCGGGTGCTCGGTAGGCCAGCTCCCGGTCCGCGGGATGACCATCAGGGCCAAGGACGCCCGCCTTCGCGTTTCGGGGCATGAGGAGGCAAGGGACTTCCTGTCTGTTCGTCGCGAGACTCCAGGTACTGACTGGGCCGCCGAGAGGGAGCGCACGACGGTAACATGATGTAGCGGGTTGAGCACTGGCCGTTGCGAGGTCGCGCTTGGTCTTGTGAGGCGTGAGAAACGTTTCAGGTCGTCTGACCGGCCAGAGGCTGTCACTCAGCGGTACTTGTCGAGAAAAGCATAGTCCGGCGCCGCATCCGCCAGGGCTTCCGTGATCCTCGGCCACAGACGATCGCACATCTGCATCGCCCGCCGATGCGCACCTTGGTCGATCAGATTGACCGACAGCAGAAAGTCCTGGAAATGACGCATCCCGATGAGTGTGGCCATGGCACGGAGGCGCGTCGTGGTTAGGGGACCCAGCAGTCCGCCCACGTATTTGTCCAGCCGTTTCTGGTCAAAAATCAGCGGGTTGCTCATCATGGTCTCCTGGCGATTTGCCGTGCGGTCACATCATACTTTCGTGGTATCGATCGGCAACTCACGGTTCGTCCGGCCGGTTACGTCTCGCGGAGATCCGGACCACCTGCTGCTCCGCGCCGCCGGACGGGCGTTGCGGAGATTCGATTCGGCCTTTCCGGGACAAGAAAGCCGGCCGTACAATGCTCGCGTGGGATCAACGCATGCCGCGACAGACCGGCGTTCGCGCGCGGATGCCCGCAGACGGCTGATTGGCGGGCTGACCCTGTTCGTCTGCCTGCTTCCATGGGTAGCGCGAGCTGCCGTGTACGAGGTGGGTGACGGCCGGCCCCACGCCACGATCGGGGCGGTACCGTGGGAAGCGTTGCAGGCCGGCGACACGGTCCTGATTCATTGGCGCCCCGTGCCGTACAAGGAAAAGTGGGTGATCGGGCGCAGCGGGACAGCATCGGCCCCGATCACCGTACGCGGCGTTCCGGGACCCGGCGGTCAACTGCCCGTCATCGACGGCAATGATGCGACCACCCGCCCTCAGCTCAACTACTGGAACGACGTGCGGAACGTGATCAAGATCGGCGGGTCCAATGTCCCGGCCGACACCACGCCGAAGTACGTGGTCATCGAAAATCTGGACATTCGCGGCGGACGGCCTCCGTACACTTTCAGATCATCCAGCGGCACCACGAAGAGCTACGTCCAGAATGCGGCCGCCATCCAGATCGAGAAGGGCGAGCACATCACCATCCGCAACTGCCAACTGCACGACTGTGGCAATGGGTTGTTCGTGTCCTCATCGGGCACGAGCGTGTCCCGCAATATCCTGGTCGAAGGCAATCACATCTACGACAACGGCAACGACGGCAGCATCTACGAGCACAACAATTATTCGGCTGCTATCGGCATCACGTTCCAATACAACCGGTTCGGCCCGCTTCGCGCGGGGGCCGGCGGGAATAACCTGAAGGATCGCTCGGCCGGACTGGTGGTCCGCTACAACTGGATCGAGGGCGGAAATCGCCAGCTCGATCTGGTCGATGCTGAAGACAGCTCCGTCATTCAGGCTGATCCCGCATATCGAAGCACATTCGTTTACGGTAACATCCTGGTGGAACCTGCTGGAGCCGGCAACCGCCAGATCGTCCACTACGGTGGCGACTCCGGAGCCGTCAGCACATACCGCAAAGGAACGTTGTACTTTTACAACAACACCATCGTATCCACGCGGACCGACCGCACGACACTCCTGCGATTGTCCACCAACGACGAGCGGTGCGATGCCCGCAACAACATCATCCACGTGAGCGCGGCGGGCAACACGCTTTCGCTGCTCGATGCGGCCGGCATCCTGGACCTGAGCCACAACTGGCTCAAGCTCGGCTGGGTGGCCACGTTCGGCACGCTCACCGGCAGCATCAACGATGACGGCACCGGCGTGAGCGGTGCGGCACCCGGCTTCCGCAATGAGGCCGGCCAGGACTACCGCCTCGCTCCGGGCTCGGCGTGCATCGATCGCGCCGGTCCGCTGAACCCGGCGGCGTTGCCCGGCAACGATCTGCTCCGTGCGTATGCGCGCCACCAGAAGGGCGAGCCCCGTCAGGTCTATGCGGCCGCTCGAGATCTGGGTGCATTCGAGTTTATGGCCCCCGATCTGGACCAAGACGGCGACGTGGATGCCGATGACCTGCTCATCTTCGCCGGCTGCGCTTCCGGCGCCGCGAGCCCCCGCGCGTCTGGCGCGATCTGCACGCAAGCCGACCTGGATGCCGACGGCGATATCGACATGGACGACTTCGCCCGGTTCCAGCGAGCCTACGCGACCACACCCTGACGGTTCTTTCGGTCCGGCCCTTTCACGCGAACGCCATAGGTACGACGCATGATATCGATGATGAGACCGCCTTGGATGAGAGGGGCGGCACTGCAGGCCTGGAGGCTGTACAATGCGCGAACGCTGCCTGGCAGGGTGGCGAGACACATCTTCCGGCATGGTCTACAGAAAGCGAGGTGGCGGGGCGATGCGTTCGATGATCGTGACGATCGTTCTGACCGTGGCGGGTTCGTGCGTGGCTGGAGGGTCCCAGCCGCAGGGGATTCGGCTGATCGAGCCGTTCGACTATCGAGGCGTCACGCTGCACGACGGACCATTGCTCCGCCAGGTTCTGCAGGTCCGTGACGATTATCTGCGAGTGCCCAACGACGACTACTTGAAGGGCTTTCGGCAGCGAGCGGGCCGGCCGGCACCGGGCGTGGATCTTGGCGGCTGGTACACGCCGGGCATCTTTCACGTTTTTGGGCAAGTCCTCTCCGGCCTGGCGCGGATGTATGCCGCCACGGGCGATGAGGCTTGTCGCGAGAAGCTGGACGCGCTGATCCACGAATGGGGTCAGTGCATCGAGCCGGACGGCTATTTCTTCTACACCCGGCAGGCCGGTGCCGCGCATTACGTCTACGACAAGATGGTCTGCGGCCTGCTCGACGCTCACCTTTACGCCGACAATCCGGAAGCACTCGGATATCTGACGCGAATCACCGACTGGGCCGAGAAGAACCTCGATCAATCGAATCAAGTCAAGTTCAAGACCATCATCGGGATCACCGAATGGTACACGCTCAGCGAGAACCTGTACCGCGCGTACCTGATCACTGGCCAGACGCGCTATCGCGATTACGCGAAATCGTGGGAATACTGGGCCTATTGGGGTTTGTACGCCGACGGCAAGGACATCTTCGGGCCGTCGCCGGGATACCATGCCTACAGCCATGTCAACACGCTCAGCGGTGCCGCGGCAGCCTACGCGGTGACCGGGGAGCCGCGCTATCTGGACGTGATCCGCAACGCGTACGACTATCTTCAACAGCACCAGGTCTTCGCCACGGGCGGATACGGGCCGGGCGAGCAGATGCTGCCCGATGCGGAATTGGTCAAACATCTCGACACCATGGGCAATCACTTCGAGATCCAGTGCGGCTCATGGGCGGCATTCAAGTTGTCCAAATACCTGATGTGCTTCACGGGCGATGCTCGGTATGGCGACTGGATCGAGCGTTTGGTGATCAACGGTATCGGCGCCTGCATACCGTCTTCCGCCACCGGGCAAGTGATGTACAACGCCAAGTACGGCCTGAGCGGAGCCTGCAAAGAGCATAACATGCCGCCCTGGGCGTGCTGCGCGGGGACGCGCATCCAGGCGATCGCCGACTATCACGATCTGATCTACTTCAAGGATGCCGACAGTCTGTACGTCAACCTCTTTACGCCGGCCACCGTGATCTGGGAGCATGACGGCACGCAAGTGACGCTCCGCCAGGAGACTCGCTTTCCGGAAAGCAACCAGACCACGTTATGCCTCACACTGTCCCGCGATGACGAGTTCGCGATCAAGCTTCGGCGGCCGGGCTGGATACCAGGGGCGATGGACGTCGCGGTGAACGATCAGCCGGTGACAGCGGAGGTCGACCCGAAGCACTGGGTGGTAATTCAGCGAAGATGGCGGAACGGCGATCGCCTGCACGTGCGATTGCCGATGCGCTTCGCCGCCGAGCGTTTTCCCGCCGCATCGCCGAAGCCGTTTCCGGCCGCGATCGTGTACGGGCCGGTGGTCATGGCATGCCGCTCGCCGGAAGGCAACCCGGTGAAGAGCATCGACTTCACGAATCTGAGTGCCGGTTTTGTGCCCGTCGCCGGTGAACCGCTGTCCTATCGTCTGGCGTCCGCACCGGATGTGCTGGTCCGCCCGTATTATCAGTACAAGCAGGGCGAGCGGTACTACATGTACTTCAGTCCTGACCATCCGTGGACCCGTCTGGCCGATAACCAGCTCACCTTCTCTCCGGGCTGGGGCCGCAATCCGATCGAGGATTTGCATGTCACTGCCGCTCCCGGCGCGTATGTGGAAGCCACGTTCACCGGCTGCCGCGTCCGTTGGGTCGGCCGTAAGTTCGATGACGCGGGCAGATGCGAGGTCAGCATCGACGGCAAGATTACCGCTACGGTCGATCAGTACGATCCGCAGCGGGATGTGCCGTTTCGTTATGAATCGGACATTCTGCCAGAAGGCACGCACACCATCCGATTGACCGTGCTGCCCGTGAAGAACCCGTCGTCGAAAGGCCACACCATCAATCTGGCTGGCTTCGACGTCGCGCGGGCGCCCGCCGCCCATGCGGCGGGGGGCGGGCGTCCCGCCCGCCTTCATTCCCCATGACGGCAACGCCGGGATCAGGAGGAACAAGGAGCGCGTATCAAAGGCTTTGGCCTGTCTGAGGCGGGCAAGATGCCCGTTCCCCATCAGTGTCAGCGCGGCACGGCAAACAGCCAGGTGCGGGTATTGGGGCCCGCGGTGAAGATGAGCGTGCCGTTTTCGACGCGGCAGGGAATGACGGCACCGCGGCTGCCCGGTTTGGGGCCTTGCACCACGAGATCCACATCGGCCGGCAGATCGGGCGCGGGGATCCGCACTTCGCCCGTGCCGTGGATCATCAATTGCATCACGGCCCCGCCTTCGACGCGGCGTTCAGGCGCCACTGGTGCGTACGAGATCAGCGGCATGGGAGCGTCAGCGAAGACGGTGGTGCGGCCGTCGATGGTGATCCGGCTGGTGTTCGCACCGCAGAAAGCGACGGGCACGCCGTGGGCGTCGGCAAGAAACGTCATCGCCCGCTCGCCGATGTAACTGACCGTGTGGCCGTTGACCCGGAAGTCCTGCAAGGAGATCTGCTCGCTGGGCAGGGCGAGCTTGGCGACGATGGCCTTGTCCTCTTCGGCGTTGCGGGCAAAGCCGCCCGGCCAGCATTCCTCGAGCCGTCGCAAGTGAGGGGCGATGCCCACCGCGCCGTTGGGAAATCGACAGACGAGATAATCGGTGGTTCGCGAGAGATACTCAGGGTTGTCGTTGACGTTCTCAAACTTGCCCGTAGGCGGATACGCGCCGAAACGCGTGAGGATGTCGAACCACCAGCGGGCCTCGTAGCCCAGGCTGGCGGACTGGTCGTCGCGCGGGCGGAAGCCCAGGACCGTTGCCGTGCCGCCGCCGGGCAGCGTGCGTTGCGTGCCGACGATGCGGCCGGCCACACGGGCGATGGGCTGGACGCCGTCGTCCGGCGTGACCGGGTAGATGCGATCAACCAGGAAGTCCGTCAGCACGGTCATGGACGGCAGACCCTGCAGCACGCCGGAAAACTCGATGAGCTTGCCGGGGGCGGAGACGCCCTCGTCGTGCCGGGGCGAGTAGCTCACGCCGAAGAGTTTCCGCCATTCATCGAGGACGGGCGTGCCGTCGCGGGCGAGCACCGGCGGCGGGCCCGACCAGATCACGCGGCCACCCTGCGCCGCCAGTTGCCCCATCATCTCCAGCAGCTCGCGGGAGGGGAACGGTTCGAACTCGGCGATCAGCGTGTCGAATCGCCGGCCGGCCATCTCGATCGCGCCGCCGCTGATCCGGCCGCGCTCGAGCAGCTTGTCGTGCGTCACGTAATTGGCATAGGTGTACTGGCTCATCCAACTGCCGAAACGTTCATCGACGGCCACCAGGTCCAGCGGGTAGAGCATGAGGACGTTCACGTCGCGGTGAACGGCTCCCTGCACCATCGAGTACTGCGGCCAGGCCGAGGCTCCGCTGGCGTTCACCAGCGACGTACGACGGCGGCTGATCTCCTCGGGCATGCCCCAATGGGCGGCGTACGACGAGGGGAACTCGTTGAGAATACCGGTCGAGGCGGCCAGGGCGATGCCGTAGTAGTTGCGATCCAGCCAGCCGCCCTCGGTGTGGTCGTTGCCGTTGCCGGTGAGGAAGTCGCCCCACTTGAAATAGTCGTGGCACGCAGAAGCCGCCTGGTGAACGGTGTTTGACCAGACGAATCCGGGCGTGTACTCGTAGCGAGTCTGGTCACGCTCCCAGACGTCGCAGGTCGGACTCTCGGCCCAGGTGGCATGGGCTCGGGCTTCCAGCGGGTGACCCAGGCGTTGCTCCAGATGCTTCTTCACGCCAGTAAACAGATCCACCACGCCGTCCTGCAGGAGCCGGTAATAGCGCGAGCGGAACAGGGCGGTGGCCCGGATGCCCTGCGGGCTGGGATCGAACACGTGCATGAGCCGGCTCTTGGCGCTCAGGTCGGTGGCGAAGTCTTCCTGGCCGCTGCAGAAGTAGATCAGGTAGCGGGCAAAATCACGATACTGTTCGCCATAGAGACTCGCATAGCGCTCCGCCAGTCCGGGGCTGACGTACCGCAATGCGAACTCGCCGTGATCGTGGTGGTTGTGATACACCCAGTCCTGCTGGATGTGCATCTCGTCGGCATACAACCCGTTGAGCTTCACACCGGCATCAACGTACTTGTCGGCCAGGTTGCGGAGGTATTCGCGGGCCCGCGGGCTGAAGTAGTCCATCTCGGGCGTCTTGTACATCTGCACGACGAGCACGCGGTCCAGGCCCGCGGCGGCGGCCTCGCCGCTGCCGTGCACGCGGATGCGGATAGCGGCGTTGGACTGGCGGCTGCCCGGCCAGACTTCGACCTGAGCGGTCGGCGTGATCTCCACGATACTCGCCGGGTCCACGTGGATGTAGGGCGTGCCGTGTATGCGCCGTTCGCGGAATGCGAACACCCGCACGCCGGCATCTTCGATCTTGATCGGGCCCTTGTTATTGACCCACTGCGTCTGCCGCCAAAGCTGCACACTGTAGTGGCCGGTCTGCGGATCGCGCAGGCCCTTGCGGTAGTGCATCCACACACCGTGTTCCCCGGTCTGGGCCACGTAGGCCGGGCCGATCTCCAGCGGCGACATGAGGCTCAGTTCGAGACCCAGGCCGTACGGCTCGATGAACTCGCTGATGCGGGCGATGAGGGCGACGTACTCGTCCTTGTCGGGCGTGAGCCGCCGCGGCTTGTCGCCCTGGCCCGGGCGGTATTGCGAGAAGAACTGATCGAACGCGATGATCAGCGTGCGATGGCCGGCGGCCTGGGCTTGCTCGCAGATCTGGCGAAGCGTCTGCTCACGCGGCGTGGCACTGAGGCTCAAGTTGACCGGCGTGTCGGGTTCGGCCAGCGCTTCGAGCTGCTCGTCGCTGACCAGAATGGCCCCGGACCGGCCGAGCTGGAAACTGGCCGTGCCCGGAAACGCGATCAACTCGCCGCGATAGACGTGATCGGCGCGAGCCGGGCTTTGTGGGCCTGACTCGGCCGCCGCCGCGCCGCACACCAACAACATCGCCCCGATCATCCATCCGGTCGCTCGCGTTCGGTGGGTCACGACATACTCCTCCCATGATGGTCTGGTTGAAAAGCGATGGCGATCATAACCGAAGCGGCGTTCCCACGCCTGCCTCGGGTAAGCAGGGGTGTCCACACTCTGATAAGCGCAAGCTCGCCAATCGCGAGCGGCAAAGACTAGCGCAGCATCCGGTCGGGTCGTCCGCTCTCGGTCCACAGCTGACTGTTGAAAACAATCCACCGGCTGTTCGCCTCGGAGGTGGAATCAAAAGCGAGTGCTCACGATCGGGCGAGTGCCGCTATCGCCGCAGCTCGGCGGGCGGAGCCTGGAAGCAGGCGGCGCAGCGAGGTTCATAGCTTTCGGGGCCGCCGACCATGGTGAGGCCCGCGATCGGGGCGAGACGCTGCGTGTGATCGGCGGTCGCGCCGCAGCGGGCGCAGCGGCTGTGGGTTTGGACGATCTCGTCGGCGATGGTGGCCAGAGCGGGCATGGGCCCGAAAGGCAGGCCCCAGGAGTCGAGGTCCAGGCCGGACACCACCACCTCGCAGCCACGCGCAACCAATTCCCGGCACACGTCCACGAGCTCATCGCCGAAGAATTGCCCCTCGTCGATCCCGATCCAGTCGGCGTTCGCCGCGAGGTTGGGAATTTGTGCGGCAGACCCGATTGCAACGGCATCGGCTTGCCGCTTGTTGTGCGTGACGATCTGCGTGGCAGCGTAGCGATCGTCGCAGGCATGTTTGAACGCGGCCGTCGTACGGCCGGCGGCGCAGGCCGCGTGCAAGCGGTCGAGCAGGCGCTCGCTCTTGCCGCTGAACATGCAGCCGTGAATCAAGATCAGCCGTCCACGTCCCATAAGCGCAAGAATAAGGCAATCGCGCTCATCATGGAAGATGGAGGGGGCGGGCATCTTGCCCGGCTTTCATTGGCGAGATGCTCGTTCGCTCGGGCGTAGTCAAGAGCAGGCGGTCGAAATCGACCCCGTCGCATCAGGCAAACGGGATCCCTGCCCGCATTTCAACACGCCGTTACAATCGTCAAATCTTCACACGCTGCCTACGTCGCACCTAATCTCCTGCCGGACATGTAATTCCGCCGCCAATGTCGTCGCCGACGCCGCCGGGGGTACGACCGCTGCCACTTTCCGAGCGGGGGCTCGTGCGTCTTGCACGACTGAGCGAGGAGAAAGCGGCAATGGGCAGCATCAACGGGATCAGTCCAATCTATGGCGGGTACGGCGGGCGAATCGCACCGGCGACTGCGGCGGCGGGTCAGGCGGCTCCAGCGAGCGGGACCGGTCAGGCGGCCGGCACGGGTACGGCAGCGGGCGCGACACAGGCGGGTGCCGCCTCGTCCATCCTCTCGCTGTCGACCACGTCACTCACCGCGACCAGCGAGACGTTGATAGCAAGCAACACGCCCATGCTGGCCAGCAACGAGGCGATCGGAGCTGCTCTGCTGTTGCTCGTGCTGCAGTACTTGCAGTCGAGCGATCCCAACGAGAAGCAGAATCTGACCGACATGATCATCGCCCTGGCCGGCATGCAGCAGAGCCAGGGAGCCGGCCAGTTGCTGTTCTACTCGTCGTCGAGCCTGACCATGGAAAGCACGCAACTGACCATCGCCACATCGCAGGCCCTGGACGCGTATGCCGGTACTGCTGCGAGCATGCAGCAAGCCCCGCCGGCCGACGCCGGCACGGCCGGTCTGAACGTGACGGTGTGAGGGGAAAGCTCTGAGCTATGGGCTTCGAGCTCTGAGCCAGACTCGTGGCTCACAGCTCGTTTCCTGTTGAGATCACGCGTCTTTCCCTCAAGCCTCAAGTCTCAGGTCTCAGGCATCCTTCCTTGCCCGCTCTCGTGGCTTCGGTGAGAATACGGCCGGTTCTTGCCGGGGCTGGAGGTACCTATGGCTGGAATGCGCTGCGTTGCAGGCTTGTGGTCGGCTATTGTCGTTTCCAATCTGTTCGCGGTAACGCCGACGGAGTTTCCGGTTTTGCCGGATCGGCCGGTGGCGAGGATTGTCATTTCGCCCGACGTGGTGGAACGGCCGGTCAGCCCGGTGTTCGTGGGCAACAACCTCCACCCGGGACCGCCACGAATCAAGCTCACCACCGATCCCGTCGTTCAGGAACGGATCAAGGCTCAGGGCTTCAAGACCATCCGTTTTCCCAACGGTTGCGTGGCTGACCTGTACAACTTCAAACAGCCCAAAGAAGGCTGGATGACCGTGGAGCAGTTCCTGGACTTCTGCGACGCGATCGACGCCGAGCCCTACTACACGCTCAACATGCAGGGTGGTACGGAAGGCCGCGAAGGTCCCGTGCCCGAGAACGCTTCGCTCGAAGAGCGCATCGCCTACAAGCACACCGCGCCGAATCCCTGCGGCAACACCGACTATCACTTCGGGACGCTGGCCGAGTCCGTGGAACTGCTGCAGAAGTACACCATCGAGCGAGCGCTGGCCGGCAGACGGCCCATCCTTCACTACGAACTGGGGAACGAGAATTGGGGCCAGGCCACGACCGATTGGCCGCCGCTGGTCTATGGCAAGACATGCGAGGTGTGGGCTTCCACGTTGCGCGAGACGCTCGCGGATGCCAAGGCGAAGCATCCCGAGTTGACCGGGCTGGAATTGTACATCGTGGCGGTGGGTTATCCCTGCATGGGCAACAACATGGATCCGTTCAAGGCCACCAACCACGAGATCAACGTGGCGTGGACAGGCGAGATCAACCGGTTGGCCGCACTCGGGTTGATCGATGCCGTGCAAGAGCACTTCTACCCGTACGGTAACGGCGACGGCGGCACGCTGTTGTGGACCGTGCACAACCTGAGCAACATCCTGCACCTGCGGCACGGCAAGCCCAACCCGCGGCTGGGCGGTTACGCGGATCTACAACTGGCGTACCATCTGCCGTTGGAATGGACGGAGTGGAACGTCAAGTGTTGGGGACCGCTGCCCAAGACCAATCTGCCGCTGGTTAACGCGGACTTCGAATCGGGCTTGAAGGCCTGGACGGTTTCGTCCGAGAGCCAGGCAAAGGTGACCGAAAAGGCGGCACGGCGGGGATCGAAGGGCTTGCAGCTCACGAGCGGCAACGACGGCCAGGCTGTCGAAGCGCGGCAGACGTTGTCCATCACCAACCAGAAGACCACGGCGTCCGTCGGGGCGGCAGTGTGGGTGCGGACGGATCGGCCCCAGCAGACCGCGATCATCGTTCGCCAGGCCAACGACGGTCCGAGCCGGGGGGCGGAACTGGGCCGGCTCTCGCCCAACCAGATCAACATGTGGCAACGCGTGCAGGCCACCGGCAAGCCCAAGGAAGATACGACCGAGGTGGAGATCGTCCTCCAGGTGACGGGCGAGAACGTGACAGCCTGGTTCGACGAAGTGCAGCCCCTGCACTGGGCGACGTTCAGCGGCGTGGCTCCGCTGGTCGCCACCCGTTTCGAGCAGCAATTGTTCCTGGTGGACACGCTGCGGACGCTGCTGGAGTGGCCCACGCCGCGCACGCACGTGCACCATCTGTTCGGCAACTACCCGTGCACAACCAACTCCGTCGATGGGACGGATCGCGATAACGCTGCGGCATTCCGGTTCCTGAACGGGTGCATCGGCGACCGCGTGGTGAAGACACAGTGCGAAGTAGCTACTTTCAATTACGACACCAATGCCGACGCCTACGCCACGGACTTCAACGCGCTGGCTCCGGACATGCTCGATGTGCCAGCCTTGTCAGCCCTCACCACCCGTGACGACGGGCGGCTCCACGTCTTGCTGGTGAACCGCACGTCGGATCGCACCATTCAGGCCGAGATCCGGTTCGACGGCAGCTCGGTCGGCTTTGAGCCCAAGGGCGAGGTTCGTACGTTGGTCGGGGCCGACTTTGATACTGTCGGGGCGAGCGTTCGCACGGACCCGCTGGCCGTCGCGAAGCCGCTCGTGCACGCTGTCCCTCCGCACTGCGCCCAGGTCCTTACACTGACCTTCGAATCGACGCAGCGGTGAATCAGGCTCCACCCCGATGGAAGCGGGCGTGCAATCCGGCGACATCCTGCTAGGATATCCCCGCGTTTTGGACTGATCGTTCGGTGCGCCAGAGCGCAGCGCGACTGTGGTCTCGCGGGCGATGGCATTGTGGTGCAGGCATCCTGCCTGCATGTGCACGCTGGAAGCGTGCACTACAAACAAGCAGCCGCACGTTCAACGCATGCGCTCCGAACGAGCAGTCCGGACGACAAAGGGAGACACCGGCTCTATGGCGAAGATTCTCGGCAGGCTGTTGCGTAAGCGGGCGACGACGGTCGATCCGATTGCGCTATTGGAAGCGATAGCAGGCAACCTGTGGTGGACGTGGAACGCCGACGCCATCGCGTTGTTCGAGTACGCGGATGCGAAAGCGTTCGAAAGTTCCGGACGGAATCCGATCGTCACGCTGCGGAAGCTCTCGGCCCGGCGCCGTCGCCAACTGGCGGCCGACGAGGAGTTCGCGAGCGAAGTTGCCCGAGTGTATGGGCGGTTGCAACGGTATTTGGCCGAGCCGACGTGGTATCAGCGCAAGTACGGCCGCCGGAGCCTGGGGCAGATCGCATACTTCTGCATGGAGTACGGGCTGCACGAGTCATTGCCTCTGTACGCGGGCGGACTTGGCATTCTCGCCGGCGACCACCTGAAGTCGGCCAGCGATTTGGGACTGCCGCTGGTTGCGGTGGGTGTCTACTGGAAGAAGGGCTACACCCGCCAGAGCATCGACGAGCAGGGCTGTCAGCAGGATCGCTTCCCGCTGCTGCCCGTGCGCGACACGCCCTTCCGGGAGGTGACCGACCGGCGAGGCAAGCCGATCCGGATCCGCTTGCCCTTGGGGGATGACGTCATTCACGCAGCCGCCTACCGCGGTGACGTGGGGCGGGTTCCGCTGTATCTCCTGACCACGGATTTGCCCGAGAATTCCCCGCGCAATCGCAAGCTGGTGGACGTGCTCTACAGCGGCGACCGCGACAGCCGCATTCGCCAGGAGATCCTGTTGGGCATCGGCGGCTGGCGCCTGCTGCACGTGTTGGGCCTGCGCATCGCGGCATACCACCTCAACGAAGGGCATGCCGCCTTCCTGTCGCTGGAGCGCATCGCCGAGCACGTCAAGGGCGGCTCGACGTTCCGCCGGGCCGTCGAGCACGTGGCTCGTACCAACGTGTTCACCACGCATACGCCCGTGCCGGCGGGCAACGAGGAGTTCGATCCGCACCTGGTCGATCGCTACATGAGTCATTACCTCACGCGCATGGGCGTCACGCGTGAGGTGTTCCACGACTTGGCTCGCGTCACGCCGGGCCGCGATCACGAGAACTTCGGGATGACGCCGTTGGCGTTGCGGACCTCGCGGTACTGCAACGGCGTGGCCGCGCTGCATGGGGCGGTGGCTCGCGACATGTGGCAACCGCTGTATCCGGGGCGCGACGTGAAGCGGGTTCCCATCGGGCACGTGACCAACGGCATTCACCTGCGCACCTGGCTGCACCCGCAGATGGGAGCGCTGCTCGACGACTTCCTCGGCGAGGATTGGGATCAACGCCAGGACGATCCCAGGACGTGGAAGCGTGTGGCCGACATTCCCGATGAGGCGTTGTGGGATCTGCACGCGAGTCTCAAGCAGGAATTGTTGGACCTGTGCCGTGAGCGCGCGGCGCACAAGACCGGCCGCAGCGCCGGCCTGCTGGATCCCGACGTTCTCACCATCGGATTCGCTCGCCGATTCGCGAGCTACAAGCGAGCGGCGCTGATCTTCAGCGATCCCGAGCGGCTGGCTCGCATCCTGCACCATCCGAAGCGTCCGGTGCAGTTGATCTTCGCCGGCAAGGCTCACCCGGCCGACACCGAAGGCAAGCGGCTCATTCAGCAGATCGTGCGATTGTCCCGGTCCAGACAGTTCCGCGGACGGGTGGTGTTCCTACAGGATTACGAGATGGGAGTGGCTCGCCGGATGATCGCGGGCGTGGATGTCTGGCTCAACAATCCGCAGCGGCCGCGCGAGGCCAGCGGGACCAGCGGCATGAAGCCGGCACTGCACGGCGGGCTCAACCTCAGCATTCTCGACGGCTGGTGGCCCGAGGGTTACAACGGCAAGAACGGCTGGGCTATCGGCAAGGGCGAGAATTGGACGGGGCCCGCCTCCGACCGGCGCGACGCCGCCCAGCTCTACCGGACGCTCGAACGTGAGGTCGTTCCCCTGTACTACGACCGCGATGCCGACGGGCTGCCGCGACGATGGATCGCTGCCATGAAGGAAGCGATAATGTCCATCCCGCACTATTTCAATTCGCACCGGCAGGTGAAAGAGTATCTGACCAAGTATTACCTGCCGGCCATGCGGAAGGGACAGTGAGGAGCCTGGGGGGCGGGCGTCTCGCCCGTCTTGGATTGGGTGTGACGATTATAATGCGCGCAGGAGCATTTGCTCGTGGGACATATGGCGCTTCTCGTCCAGAAGGGGCGGCGGTCAGTAGCTGTGGGCGTGAGTCCACGGACCACTTGCGCAGGCGGTTGCTACGTGTACGAGGAGCTCAGTCCAGTGAGCCGGCTTGGGCCACGGTCACTTCATGCACGTCGCTCGATACGCGGACGATCTCAATAAGATCGTCAGGCGATGGTTGGCCGCAGCCGTAGCGCAGGGCAACCGTCGCGTTGGCAGGTACGCTGATGTCCATGGCGGCTCTGAAGCGCGACTGTGCGTGGAATTGGCGGGCGGCGTGCAGCGGCACGAGGTCCGCATGGGTCTCGCCGACCACCTGACCCGACTCATCCATTACCTGTATCAACACATCCCCACACAGACGCTGGTGACAGTCGGAGCCGCGCTGGATGGTGCCGGTCACAATCAATCGACCTTCTTCCTGCCAGGCACGAACGGAGGAGAAACGGATGCACGGGGTCATGTCTCGGCCCAATTGGATGGTGGAACCCCGATCGAGTCCGGTTTGATTGTCCGTACAACCGACGCAGGCCAGCACGACCAATAAGACCAGAATCGTTCCGTTGCGAAAGTGAGACATGGTTCCCCGCCAAGTCATTAGATAGTCACTTCACCTTTGCCCTGAAACCATGCTATGTCTGGATCTTCTGGCCGTCAATTCCAAAATCTTGACCCTTTGGACGAGGGGCCATAAAACGGCCGAATCTGTGGGAACCACCTTTTCCGGGCTGCCTTGCCGGCGCCTTCGCTCGAGGAGAAATGCCGTGAACATTTCCTTCAAACTCCTGCTCGCGTTCGTCGTCATCGCCGGGTCGTTGGTCTGCCCGCTGCTCGCAGCCGCCGATTCACCTCGTGGTCCCCGCAACATCGTGCTCATGATCGGCGACGATCACGGGCGAGACGCCGGCTGTTATGGCCATCCGGTGATCAAGACGCCAGGCATGGATCGGCTGGCCCGCGAGGGGACGCGGTTCACGAATGCGTTCGCTGCCGTGTCCAGTTGCAGCCCGAGCCGGTCCACGCTCTACACCGGCACGTACAACCACGCCAACGGCATGTACGGCCTGGCTCATGCGGTGCACAACTTCCACTCGTTCCCGAAGATGGAATCGGTCGCGACCGCGCTGGTCCGTGCCGGCTACCGCACCGCCGTGCTCGGCAAGCTCCACGTCGGCCCCGAGAAGGTCTATCCGTTCGAGCAGCTACCCTGCCCGGGCGGTCCACGGAACGTCATTCGCATGGCCGAAGAGGCAGGCAAGTTCATGGCCGATGTTGGCGAGAAGCCCTTCATGCTCGTGGTCGGGTTCACCGATTCGCATCGGGACGGCAAGGGATTCGCGCACCATACGACCTACCCCGGCGTGAACGAGGTCCGGTATGATCCGGCCCGGGTCGTGGTGCCGCCGTTCCTGCCCGACACGCCGGCCGTGCGGGCCGAACTGGCCGAGTACTGCCAGTCCGTGAGTCGCCTGGACCAAGGCGTGGGGGCCGTCCTCGACGCCATCGCCAAGGCTGGCCGCAAGAACGACACGCTGGTGATTTATCTCAGCGACAACGGCATGCCCTTCCCGGGTGCCAAGACCACGCTCTATGATCCCGGCATCCACTTGCCCCTGCTTGTCTCCTGCCCCACGCAGTCGGTCCGCGGCGGCGTGTGCAACGCCATGGTCGGTTGGGTGGACGTGGCTCCGACCATTCTCGACTGGGCGGGCGTCGAGCAGCCCGAGAGCATGGCCGGTCGATCGTTCCTGGGCATCCTCGATCAGGAGAACCCGGCAGGCTGGGACCGCGTGTTCGCTTCGCACACGTTCCACGAAGTGACCATGTACTACCCGGTCCGCATGGTCCGTACGCGGCGATACAAGTACCTGCTCAACCTCGCCCATCAACTCGAGTTCCCGATTGCCGCCGACCTGTACAACAGTCGAACCTGGCAGAACGTGCTCGATCGCGGCCAGACGCGCCTCGGCTGCCGGACCGTCGAGGCCTTCCTCCGCCGGCCGCGTGAGGAGCTCTACGATCTCCAGGCCGACCCTGACGAGACCCGCAACCTGGCGGGCGATCCGGCCCACGCCGAGACGCTTGCCGAATTGCGCCGGCAACTCCGCGATTGGCAGCAACGCACGAACGACCCGTGGCTCATCAAGTACGAGCACGAGTAGCAGAGCGGCTCCTCTACCCCACAAGGGGCAGGGGTCAATAGTCGGATGGCGTAAGCCCCCGGTTGACGAACGCTCCGCCCGACCTCGTCTTCTGGAATGGAGCCCCGATAGGGGCGACAGATGCAACGTGGCGCCGCTACGGGGTGTGTGTCGTTGGTCGGTATGTTGGAGGGAGCCAAAGCCCTTCCCGGGCGTCCTGCTGGTGTCGGGTGTCGCTGAGCCAAGCTCAACTCTCACATTTGCTTAGGGTAGCTGCGCTCTGACCGGCCGGGGAGGCTGATCTGGCCAGTTTGGGTCGTATGGCGTGCAGCAACCTGCCGATACAAATTCTCAGGTGCGCGGCGTGGGCGCCGAACCCGGTGGAGGCGGCATGGAGATTCGTACATACGATCCGGGCGACTGGCCGGCGCTGCGAGCCTTCATCCATGAGCATTGGCGGGCCGGTCACCCGTACACCGACCGTGTCCTGTTCGAGTGGCAGTTTATGGGCTTCGCCAGCGAACGGCCGGTTAGCAAGCTTGTGGAGCACGAGGGCCAGATCGCCGGCTTTCTCGGCGGCACGCCCGGCCTGTACTGGGCGAACGGGACGGTGCTGCCGGGCGTGGTGTACGACTTGTGGGTGGTTCGGCCGGACCTTCGCAACGGGGCGTTGGGGCTGCTCATGATGAAAGCCCTGGAGGACGAGTTCGACGTGTGCTGCTGTCTGGGCATCAATCCCGACGTCGTCCGCTACTACACTGCCCGCGGCTACGATTATGCCCCGGCGTTGCACCGCTGGATCGTTCCGCTGAACCGGGATGGCTTCAACCAGCTGGTCGCCACTCACCCGGCCCGACCCGACACGGCCGGCGTGACCGTGCCCGACCTTTCCGGCGTCCGTGAAGCGGAAAGCCTGCGAAGCCCGGACACACTGGCGCTGCAGATCATGTACGAACGGACGGTCGAAGCGGCGTTCCGCCTGGCTCTGCATCGCAACGCGGAGTTCTGGTCATGGCGTTACCTTCGCTCGGCCGGGTTCAAATACCAGATGTTCGGCTCGGTGGTGGACGTCGGCATCATCGTGGCTCGCATCGAGAGCATCATCAGCCCGGAGCATCCTCAGGCAGACGGCAAGAAGGTTCTGCGGCTCATTGAGTGCCTGCCGGCGCGACCGGACACCTGGAACGGGCAGCCGGACGACGCTCACCTCGCGCTCCTGCGCAGCGTGCTGGCATGGGGCGCTAGGAAGCAGTGCATCCTGGCCGACTTTCAGCACAGCAGCGATCGGCTGGGGCACGTGCTGGAGGCGGCCGGCTTCATCGCGGTGTCGCCGACGGCGCCGGCGGCGGTGCGGGCGGTACCGAACCTGTTCCAGCCGCTGCAGTACGAACGGCCCCCGATCAACTACGTGTGGCGGCTGGCCGGATCGGCCGCGCCCGAAAGGCCCATTGAGTCGCGAGACATTTATTTGGTGAAGTCCGACGACGGTATGGACCGGCCCAACATCTGGCCAATGCCGGCGGGCCGAGCGTGAGGAGTGCCATGCTCACGATCGTGATGTACCATTACGTGCGGGACCTCGAGCGGAGCCGGTTTCCCCGCATCAAGGGGCTGAGCCTCGAGGCCTTCCGCGGCCAACTCGACTATCTGCAGCGGCGACACACCGTGGTGACCATGGAAGAGGTGATGTTCGCGGTGGAGGGCTCGCCGGCCGATCTGCCCGACGATGCCGCACTCCTGACGTTCGACGACGGATTCATCGATCACTACACGAACGTCCTGCCGCTCCTGGATGAGCGGGGCTGGCAAGGCAGCTTCTTCGTGCCCACGCGGCCGTTGCTCGAGAAAAAGGTGCTTGACACGCACAAGCTGCACTTCATTCTGGCCGCCCAGCCCAACACCCACGCCGTGTTCGACGAGATGCTCGACCTGATCGACGAGTATCGTGAGCGGTACGATCTGCTCTCGGCCGATGAGTACTGGGAACGTTTGGCGCAGCCGAGCCGATTCGATCCACCAGAGATCGTGTTCATCAAGCGCATGCTCCAAACCGAGTTACCCGAGCCGGTCCGCGCGGCCATTTGCGATCGGCTGTTCTCCCGCTACGTGACGCGGGACGAGGAGGCGTTCGCGGCCGAGCTGTACGTGTCCGTCGATCAACTGCGGATCATGCAGCGATTGGGCATGCACATCGGCGTGCATGGCGAGACGCACAGCCGGCTCGATCGTCTGGGACCCGAATGCCGTCAGCGAGAAATCCGGTCGTCGCTCGAATTGCTGGGCCGCATCGGCGCGGACACCGAGGCGTGGTCGATCGCCTATCCGTTCGGAGCGCACGACGAAGCTTTGCGGCGACAGGTGCGCTCGGCGGGGGCGAAGATCGGCCTGACTACCGAGGTGGCCCGGGCCGACTTATGGCGGCACGATCCGCTGCAGTTGCCCCGCCTGGATACCAACGACGTGCCCAAGCAGTTCAGTTCCGCTCGCGTTCCGGTGATGGTGGGAGGGGCTGCCGCATGAATGTCCCGGCCGAGGCAGTCGAACAGCTTCGCTCGCGGGCGGTGGCGGCGGCCGACGCCGGCGCGGTCCATGAAGCGCGACGGCTGCTGGCCGAGTTGTGGCAGGCGTGCCCGTCACCGGCGACGGCGCAGTTCATCGTCACCCGCTACCAGACGCTGCGCGAGCAGCTTTCGCTTACGCCGTTGCGAGTGGCCATCGAGCGGACGTTCACGCTCGAGCCGGTCGTGCCGCTCTTGCGGGCCAAGGGATACCTCAACGGCCTGGATCTCGCCGTGCGAGTCGGCGGCTTCGATGCCGTTGCTTCGGAGTTGATGGATCCGGCCGGCCCGCTCGATGCCTATCAGCCCGACGTGGTCATCGTGGCGGTTCAGACCCGCTCGATCGCTCCCGATCTTTGGAGCCGCTTCAGTTTGCTGAGCCCGTCACAGGTGGATGAAGCGATCGAGCGCGTTAGCGCCCAACTGCACGGTTGGATTCGCTCGTATCGATCGCGAAGCAACGCCCACCTGATCGTGCACACGCTGGACACGCCCGTATTCACCAGCGGCGGACTACTCGACGTGACCGCCCAGCTCAGTCAGCGGGAGGCCATCGGACGAATCAACGCGAGCTTGCGCGAAGTGGCGGCAACCACGCCGGGCGTGCATCTGCTGGACTACGACGGTCTGACCGCGCGTTTCGGCCGTCTGGCTTGGGAAGATCCCGTGCGATGGGCGACGGTGCGCATGCCGCTGACCGCCGAGAGCCTGCCGCATCTGGCCGACGAGTGGCTGCGCTACCTGCACCCAATCGCCGGCCGTGTGGCCAAGGTGCTCGTGTGCGACCTCGACAACACGTTGTGGGGAGGCGTGCTCGGCGAGGACGGTGCGGACGGCATCGCGGTGGGCGGAGATCATCCCGGCGCTTCGTTCCAGGCTCTGCAGCGGGCGATTCTCGATCTGTACCACCGCGGCATCATCCTGGCCATCAGCAGCAAGAACGACGCCGCCGAAGCCATGGCCGTTTTGGCGGATCATCCGGGCATGGTGCTGCGGCCCGAGCACTTCGCGGCTGTGCGGATCAACTGGAACGACAAGGCCACCAGCTTGCGGGAGATCGCCGCGGAACTGAACGTGGGCATCGACGCGCTCGCGTTCCTTGACGACAACCCGCACGAGCGGGAATGGATTCGCTCGCAGTTGCCGGAGGTCTGGGTGGTTGATCTGCCGGACGATCCAGCTGGTTATGAGCGAGCGCTTCGGCAGCAGCCCGTGTTCGAGCGGCTGGCGCTCACCGACGAGGACCGCCGCCGCGGTGCCATGTACGCCGAGCAACGCCGTCGTCGCGATCTCGAACAGAGCTGCCAAACGCTCGAGGATTACTACCGTTCGCTGGGCTTGGTCGTGGAGGTCGAGGAAGCCGGTCCGGACACGCGGGAGCGGGCGGCCCAGTTGCTCGCCAAGACGAACCAGTTCAACCTCACGGGCCGGCGGTTCACGAGCCAGGAACTCGCAGCCATGCAGGAGCGCGATGATGCGCTCGTACTCATTACCCGCGTGCGTGACCGCTTCGGTGACAGCGGCATCGTGGGCGTGATCGTCGTCCGGCTGCAGGACGCCCGTTGTCATATCGACGCCTTCGTGATGAGCTGCCGCGTGATCGGCCGGACGGTGGAGACGGCCATGCTGGCAGCGCTGGCCGAGCAGGCGGCGGGACGCGGCATACGAGCACTGACCGGCGTGTTCGTGCCGACGGCGCGCAACGCACCTGCCCGCGATTTCTACGCGCGTCACGGTTTCGCTCGTGCGGACGATGGCGTGGGGGTATCCAGTGAAGGTTCGGCCGATCCGGGCGCGGAGGTGTGGGAGCTCGACTTGGTCGCACGTCCGATCGAATGCCCCGAATGGATTGACTTGATCGTACGGCTTTCGCCGACGGTGTCCGAGGAGGCCTGCCGATGCTGACGACGCTGCTGGATGACGCACGGCGGGTGGTGGCCGACGTGCTCGGTTTGCCCGCGGAGCAGATAGGCGACGACGCGTCGCAGGAGACGCTCGCCGGTTGGGACTCGCTCCAACACCTCAACATCGCCCTGTCGATCGAAACCCGCTTCGGCGTGAGTCTGTCACCGGCGGAAATCGAGTCCATGCGCAGCCTCCGGGCGATCGTGGAACTGCTGGAGGCCAAGCGCAGGTAGTCAGTTGTCAGTGGTCCGTAGTACGGACCACTGACAACTGACAAAACAAGGAAGTACCCATGCCCATCAATCGCCGCCAATTCACCAAGGGAGCCCTGTTGGGCACGATTGCCGCCGGTCTTGCCTCGCATGCGGGGCGATCGCAAGTCCGAGCAGCCGAGGCGAGTGCAAAGAAAGGGCGTGTCCGGCTGGGAGCACCGGTCTTTGAAAAGAGCAACGATCCCGAAGTGCTGGCTCTGGCTCACGTGAAGCTCGGGTACACTGCCGCCTATTGTCCGCCCGTCAAGCTCGAGGATACGACGAGGATTGCCGACATCCACAAGGCCTACAGCAAGCACGGCATCGTCATTGCCGAGGTCGGCCGCTGGTGCAATTTACTCGATGCGGATCCGGAGAAGCGCAAGGCCAACCTGAAAGCGGTCACCGAGGGACTCGCTTTGGCCGAGGAGATCGGCGCGTTGTGTTGCGTGGATATTGCCGGCTCGTACAGCACGGAGGATTGGTTCGGACCGCATTCGGACAACATCACGCAAAAGTTCTTCGACGCGACGGTTGAAAACGCCCGGGCCATCATCGATGCCGTCAAACCCAAGCGAGCGAAATTCTGCTTCGAGATGATGGGCTGGTCGCTGCCCGACTCGGCCGACAGCTATCTCGAACTGTTGAGGGCGGTGGATCGGCCGGCGTTCGGCGTGCATCTCGATCCGTGCAATCTGATCAATTCGCCGCGGCGATTCTATCGCAACACCGAACTGCTCAACGAGTGTTTCGACAAGCTGGGGCCGCATATCGTCAGTTGTCATGCGAAAGACTTGCAGTGGATCGTCGAAACGAACGTGCACTTCAAGGAAGTGCCGCCGGGTGCCGGGAAGCTGGACTACAAGACCTTCCTCACGCGCCTGGCGGCTCTTGAGCATCAGCCGCCGCTCATGATCGAACACTGCGCGGGGCCGGACGAGTACGACCAGGCGCGGCAATTCATCCAGCAGCTCGCCCCGACGCTCGGTGTCGAAATCTGACAGCCGCAGCTGTCAGCTATCAGCTCTCAGCCGGATGTCTGGCTCATAGCTCACGGCTTACAGCTCAAAGCTCTCTGCTTAGAGCTCTTGAATTGGCGACACTTTCGCGTTTTTTTTCTTGACGCGTCCCGTTTTACAACCTAAGCTTGGGGTGCAGACTGATGTTCTGCATCGCCGGCCTCCTGAAATGACGGGCCAGGAGAAACCCGGTGCGGAAGGTCACCTGCCGCGGGTCGTGCTTCCGGGATCTCCGGATGTGTCGACGCGAGGGTCCTTCGGCGACGGCCGTTGGACAGGGCAAAGCCCGGAGGCCTTCGCCGGCCGAAGGGGTGGGCCCTTGTAAAGGAGGTGATCCGTGTCTGGCGAATGTAAGAGGTTGCTGCCGTAGTGCAGCGCAACGTGGCTGCATGATTGGCAGCAGCCGATAGAATATTGCCCGCCGGAGTGGCTTAACCAAGCTGCTCCGGCGGGCCGCCTTTTAGATGAGCTCTGAGCTGTCAGCTCTCAGCTGTCTCCTGTCCTGTCTTCTGCTCTCCCGCCATTCAATTCATCGTATCGCCTTGGCAGCAATGTCGCGGCGGTAGTAAACGCCATCCCAGGTGATCTTTTCGCATGCCTCGTAGGCCCGTTTTTGAGCGGCGGCGACGGTGTCGCCCAGAGCGGTTACGCCCAATACGCGACCACCGGCGGTCACCACATTGTTGCCCACCTTGCGTGTGCCGGCATGGAAGACCATCACGTCCGGCATCGCGGCGGCCTCTTCCAGCCCGCTGATCACCTTTCCGCTCTCGTACGCGCCGGGATAGCCGCCGGCCGCCATCACCACGCAGACCGCTGGCCGCGGATCCCACTGCAGCGTGATGCGATCGAGTTTGTCCTCCGTAACCGCTTCGAAGATCTCGAGCAGGTCCGTGCGGAGACGCATGAGCAAGGGCTGCGTTTCGGGATCCCCGAAGCGGCAGTTGAACTCCAGCACTTTGGGACCGGCGGCCGTGAGCATCAGCCCCGTGTAGAGCACGCCGCGATAGGTGATGCCCTGCGTGCGCATGGCGTCGATGATCGGGACCAAAATCTCCGACTGCACCTGCTGGATCAGCTTGTCATCCAGAAGCGTGGTCGGGCTGTACGCGCCCATGCCTCCGGTGTTGGGGCCCGTGTCGCCTTCGCCGACAGGCTTGTGATCCTGGGCCGTCTCCATGATGTAGATGTTGTCGTGATCCACGAAGGCCAGGAGGCTCACTTCTGGGCCGATGAGCTTTTCCTCGACGACTATGGTATCTCCCGCAGCGCCGAATTCACGGTTGACCATGATGCGCTCGAGCGCGATCAACGCATCCGCCGGATCATCGCAGACGATGACGCCCTTGCCCGCGGCCAAGCCGGCGGCCTTGAGCACCACCGGATGGTCCCGGCTGGCGATGTAGGCCCGGGCGTCGCGGTACTTGTCGAAGATGCGGGCGTCGGCGGTAGGCACCGAGCGATGTCGCATCAGCTCCTTGGCAAAGGCCTTGTCGCCTTCCAGACGGGCGGCCGCGCGGTCGGGGCCGAACGCGCGGATGCCCGCCGCGGTCAACTCGTCCACCAAGCCAGCGCAGAGCGGATTCTCGGGTCCGACCACGACCAGATCGATGGCGTGGCTTCGAGCGAACTGGACGATGCCGGCCAGATCGTCGACCTTGAGCTCTACGTTCTCCCCCAACAGGGCCGTGCCCGGATTCCCGGGGGCGCAGTACAGCGCCTCGAGCCGCGGCGATTGCGCGATTTTCCAGGCCAACGCGTGTTCCCGACCGCCCGATCCGACCAGTAGTACTTTCATCTCGAATCCGTTCTCGCCTGCCGGACGCACTCTCTCGGCGCCCCGAAATCCCCAGATAAACCCTTGCCGGCGGGCCGACCCTTGCCGTCTCGCCGGGCGCCAACCCAGACCATAGCACGATCCGCGCCGATCGCCAACAAGCCCCAACGTCTTCCCCGAGGCATGTTTACGCATGGTCCGCCGGCGGATCCGTCCGTCGCCGCCGACCGTGCCGGAGGTCCCGCGGCGCCTGGCGTCAAGGCGGACTTGAACCCAGCGCCGTCCGAACTCGTAACTTACGTGCACTGATGAGATTGTCGTCACCTGCCTGGGGCGGTTTGTCCGATGAATTCCTATCGGCCCGGCGTGCAACTGTGGCCGGGAGCGGATAAAGTCCGGCAAATTGCCGATGGTGTGTGAATGAATGTGAGTGCGTGGGATCACTGCCGCCAGTCTGTTTGACACGAGGTTGGAATGACCGCCGAGAGGCTGCTGGAAAGACGCAAATGGTTCGGCGTGTTCCCCGAGGGCACGCTCGAGTTCATGATCATCACTCGCGTGCTCGCCCTGTTGATGCTGATCGCCCTGGCGGTGGTCGGCGGCGCCCAACGACCGTTCGTGCTGGCCGGCTTGGCCGGCATTCTTTGGGTGGACTATGCCTTGCTCCTGTCCTGGGCCATCCAGGTGGCCATGGACCTGCGCTGCGCGAGTGGCGAGCAGGGTCTCGATGACACGCCGCGACGGCGAACCGCCGTTACTATTCAAGCGATGCTGCCGTCGTTGGCCGCGGTGATCGCCCTCATGCCCTGGAGCAGTTTGGTGCGAGTCGTGACCGGCAGCTCCTCGCCCGTTCTGGCCGGCGTCATCTCGGGTGCGGCCGTCATTGCATTTCTCGCATTGTTGTGGCCGGCGTACCGCGCGCTGCGCGGCATCGATCTAGGCTCTCCCATCTGGACTATTCTGTTCCTGGTTCCGTTACTACACTTTTTTGCCTCGCACCGGTTGGCATGCGGCCTGGATGCTCGCATTCGCGATCAGATGCGCAGCCGGGGCGAGCGCGTTGAAACGGTTCATGGCGCGAATGTCGCGGTCATCGTGGCCGACGTGATGTGGATCCTTACCATTCTGCCCTGGGTGATCGTAATCGGCATCGTGTGCGTCAACGGCTGGCCCGCGCACCGCGCTTTCAAGCTCGGGCCGGTGTGCGGCACCATGCTCGCGGCGCTGTTCGCGATCGCCAACCTGGCGGCCCTGGAAGCCGTTCAGCGGCAGATCGTCGCACTCATCAGCAAGGATCGAGCATCAGCTTGATGCCGGCTCGCAGGCGTTCCGTCACGAGCCCTACCGGAGACGAAGCATGAGACTCACTGTGGTTGGTACCGGATACGTTGGACTGGTCACCGGCGCCTGTCTGGCCGACACCGGCAATGACGTGATCGGTTACGATATCAACGCCGAGAAGGTGGCATCGCTCTGCCGCGGCGAGTGTCCGATCTACGAGCCCGGCCTCACCGAGATTATCCAGGCCAACTCTCGGGCGGGGCGCCTGTCGTTTACGACCGACGTGCGGAAGGCCGTTCACCACGCCGAGGTCATCTTCATCGCCGTGGGGACGCCGCCGCGGGAAGACGGCTCGCCTGATCTGACCGCCCTGCACGATGTCGCCGACGAAATTGCCGACCACGTGAACGATCCCAAGATTGTGGTGATCAAGAGCACTGTCCCTGTTGGCACGGGTGACGACCTCGAGCAGCGGATGAACCGGCGGGCTCGCCATCGCATTCGGGTGGTGAACAATCCCGAGTTTCTCAAAGAAGGCACGGCGGTGGACGACTTCCAAAAGCCCGACCGCGTGGTGATCGGGGCGGAGGATCCCGAGGCGGCCGAGTGTATCCGCGAACTGCACGAGCCCTTCGTTCGCAATCAGCGGCCGATCTTCGTGATGCATCGGGCCGCGGCCGAGATGACCAAGTACGCCGCCAACGCCTGCCTGGCCGCCCGCATCAGTTTCATCAACCAGATCGCCAACATCTGCGATGCGATGGGCGTGGACGTCAACGAAGTCCGCGTGGGCATCGGTTCCGACGCACGCATCGGGTTCCAGTTCCTCTATCCCGGCGCAGGCTACGGCGGCAGCTGTTTCCCCAAGGACGTGCAGGCTCTCGTTCACGTGGCGCAGCGAGCCGGCGTTCAGGCCGACTTGCTGGAAGCCGTGCATAGCGTGAATCAGCGACAGCGTGAGGTGCTGTTCCACAAGATCACGTCGCGCTTCGGCGAGGATCTCGCCGGCCGCACGTTCGCCATCTGGGGGGTGGCCTTCAAGCCCAAGACGGATGACATTCGGGAGGCTCCGGCGGTCGTGCTGATCGAACGGCTTCTGGAGGCCGGAGCCAAGGTGCAGGCTCACGATCCAGTGGCGCTGACTAACCTTCGCCGCCGTTTCGGCGATCGCCTCTCTTATCACAACGTCGCTTATGATGCGCTCAATGGGGCGGATGCTCTGGCCATCGTCACGGAGTGGAACGAATTCCGCTCACCCAATTTCGACGAGATGCAGCGGCGGCTCAAGCAGCCCGTGATCTTCGACGGCCGAAACCTCTATTCGCTGTCTACCATGCAGCGGCGCAAATTCGAGTACTTCTCCATTGGCCGTCCGAGCGTCCGGCCGGAGTGAGACCGTGACACGGCGACGCGGCCCGGCCCGGTGCGTGGCTGAGCTATGTAAGACAAAAGCACAGAACCCCGGCGATCGCCGAGGTTCTGTGTTTTGATCGGGGAAGTACGTTTTCCGCGGACACGTCGCGGGCCGGGATAATCGCATCACCGTCCCAGTTTCCCCCACCTGCGCTTACTTGGTTGCGGGCACCGCGGTCGAATTCTTGGCGGGGAGCTTGGCGTTCGGCGGCAGTTCGATCACCGTGCCGGCCCGCAGCAGATGCGGGTCGCCGCCCACGCGTTCCTTGTTGTACTCATAGAGCTCCGGATAGTTCTTTCCGTCCCCCAGGAACTTGCGGGCCAGGTCGTACCAACCTTCACCCGCCTGGACGGTGTAGGAGCGGCTGGGGTCAGGCGGTGGAACTTCGAAGGTGTCCTTGGCTGGCTTGTCGGCGGCCTTGGCGGGCGGCGTCGTGCTGAACGGCGTTTTCGTCGTAGTAGTGGCTTGCACTGTGGCCTTGTCGCTGGGGGCCGCGCCCGGCACGTCCGGCAGAATCAGCTTGGTGCCGACGTAAAGTTTCTTCGGATCCTTCCCTGGATTGGCCTTCATCAGAGCTTTCACGTGCTTGGCGCTGCCAAGCTGCTTGAGAGCGATGGACGAGAATGTGTCACCGCTCTGCACGATGTACTCGCGAGGCTTGGCTTTCTCCGTCGATGTCGTCTTGACCGCAAGCTGCTCCGTCGACTTGTCCGCCGGCTTGTCAGCGGAACGAGCGGCGGTTGAACCCGTGGTCACCAGCGACGTTGCCGGCTCGCCGGTTTGCGGCTTGGCGGCATCGGCCGGGAGCGCGGTGGTCGTCGCGGACTCACCCGTGGTGGACGAAGCGATGCCGACCGGCTCGATCGGCGGCAGCGTGATCGGCGCGGGCTGAGCATTCTTGTCGGCATTCGGCGGCATGTCTTCGTCGTGGGCCGAAACGGTCGCTACATCCAGCTTGGGCGTGCCCATGTTGGGCAGCACACCGGTCATGCTCGAGCGGTCGCTGGGAAGCGCGGTGGGGGCCATGGGGGGCACCGGTTCATGCGTCTCGGCCGGCTGGGGCCGGGCGCTCCCGCCACTCGTGGTGAACCCGAGCGCGCTGTCATCGATTCGCCGCGGCGAGGGCGAAGCGATGCCCGTCGAGTGGCTGTCGGCAGTCGAGTGACCTCCAACAGTCGAGTGACTGTCCGTATTGGTACCGGCCGGCGCGGCGGAAACCGGCGGCGGATCGATGGTGTTCAGTGCGAGGCTCGGGTTCTGCTCGGGGCTGACCGGCTTGTCAGGAGCGGTGGTATCGTTCGCGGCGGTCGGCGTGCCCGCGTCCTTGTCTCCCGAGCCCAAGTAGTAGACGCCGGCGATGATGACGATCGCACCAACGGCAACTGCGATTTTGGTTTGTCCACGCATGCTCGAGCCCTCGGCGACTGGCAGGAAATGGGGTTGTCTCAGTGCTGGCCTGCATGAGGCAAGAAGCCGCATCCATGCGGGCCGGTGGGACCGGTTCCAACCGGTCAAGCAACGCCAATGGGCCGTGCCGTCTTGGCAGGCCGGTGCCTTTCCCACACTGTTCCCCAACGGTGCTTGACCGTGCGCATAATATCGGAAAGCCGGTGAACGTCAAGTGAGCGAAATTATGTGTGGGGGCCTCACGGCTCGCGCATGCGCGGTGCAACCTGCTGTCACTGAAGATGTAACGAGCGGTATGGCGAAAAACTCACAGGCTGGATGCGTCAGCGCACAGCCGCACCGTAGCGGATGGTGTCAAACCGGCGGTACGTGTTGTCATAGAAAGGCAAGCCCGGTCCCTGACGGTCGCGGAAATACTCACGGTAGACGATCACCTCGGGGGCCCGGTAGTAGGCCGACGTGCTTGGCCAGTCGCTGCGATACGTGAACTGATCGGCGGAGTACAAGCCGGGCCGGCGATCGAAAATCAGACCCGAGACCAGTGGTGGGCACGGCGAAGCAGCCAGGGCTACCGACGCGTCTGCCGGCGCTTCCATCGTCTGCTCGCCGTGCGTGCACACACATTCGCACGAGTGGTTCGAGCAGCCCCACCAGCTCAAAGCGCTTGCTGCCAGCATGACCATCATGAGCCTGGGCACCGGAGACCTCCTCACGCTGCAGAGAGCTTCTGCCGGCAGACATATGACAACCCGCGTGCCGTTGTGGAGTGGGCCGCCTACGTCCGATCATATGCGGCCGGAGAGGCAAACCGCCGGGCTCTGAGGTGAAACTGGGGAAACCGTGAGGTCCGTGCGGCTTGTGACGTCTGTAAGACGCTGTGGCGACGGACGCACGGTCTCATCGCCGGAGCCGGATGCGGGCCGGTGCAAGTTCATATATGAAAGGCACTTATGTGTGGGTCGGCGACATGGGCCGGCTGGATTGCCCCGGCCGCGTCCGTTCGATCCGCATCTCGCCCAGAACAAAACACCGGCCGGCGGTGTACAATGTTCTGGAACCGGGTACGACGGTCCACTTCTCGTCTTGATGGAGACAAGCCCATGATGCGGTCACCCTTTCGAGCGGCCGAGCGTTCTCTGACGAGTCTGCAATCCGAGGTGAGCAATCTGCTCGAGCGGTTGTGGAAGTTCGGCGTGAGCACCGGGGCCATTCCAGGCCAGGAATTCACGCCGGCCATCGAGCTGCGCGAGGAGGTGGACCAGTACGTACTCACCGCCGAATTGCCGGGGATCAGCCTGTCGCTCGTCCAGGTGACGGCGGGACCGTCGAGCATCACCATTGCCGGCGAGAAGGCCAAGCAGATTCCGCCCGAGATGGAGGCCGGCGAGCCGGCCTACCCGCGGCTGCTGCAGGATGAACGGCAGTACGGTCGCTTCACGCGGACCATCGCTCTGCCCGGGTCCATCCGGGTGGACCAGGTGACGGCCACGCTGGCCGACGGCGTCCTGACCGTTCAGATGCCGAAGGTTGCCGCGCCCAAGCCGGTGGAGATTCGCGTCGAGGTCAGCCGGCCGGCTTCGTCGTCCGGCACAGCCGACAACATCTGATCGTCCGCACTTGCGGGCGGCAGCCCGCGCGGTACATCGCTGACCGAAAAACGAAAGCCCCGGGCAGATCTGCCCGGGGCTTTCGCGCTGTGTTACGGCATGGGTTTCAGTCGATACCGGCTTACGACAGAGTCTGCTCGAGTTTCAAGGCTCGCGGGAAGAGAATGTTGTTCTCTTTGTGAATGTGCAGGTGCAGATCCTCTTCGAGCTGGCGCAGACCGTCGGCCATGGCTCGCCACGTGTTGCAGGCGTCGGCCGGCGTGGAATAGTCGCGAGTCAACTGCCGCAACGACGCCAGCGCGTTGCCCGCGCCGTCGTGCTCGTACTCCATCACGCTAATGGGATTGGCGATGCTCCCGCAGTGGAAGCTCGGCCGCGAGCCGGCCCGCTCGAGTTCCCGAATCATGGGGAAGAGCACCTGCTCCTCCTTGGCCAGGTGCGATTCGAGCTCGTCTTTCAATCCTTGGAAGACCGAGCGCACCTGGTGCATCTCCGGATGCCGCTCGCCGTGCACGTTGGTGACCTTGTCCACGATGGCCTCCAGCCGCGGCAGCTCCGTCTTCAGATAGGCGTGATGCGTCTGGACGATGTGATCGGCCAGTTCGGTCAGACTGGCGCGCGACCAGTCGCGTTGGTCGGCGTCCGCATCGGCGGCCCCCTCCTGGAGCAATGACTCCATGACTTCCGCGGGCTCGAGGCCCTTGGTGCGGCAGGCCTCCGCCAGCGGCTGCTTGCCGCCGCAACAATAGTCGATGCCCAATCGCTCGAAGAGGCGGGACCGGCTGGGACGGTCGATCACCCATTCGCTCACGGAGCTGTCGAGATCCAGTGCGTTCGTTTTCGTCGTTTGCATATCAAATCTCCTTGCGGTCAGTTCGAGAGTAACAGCGATCACAATGACAAGTATGAGTCCCCAAAGGAACCTCATGACACGGCGGCCTCCAATTCCCGCGTGCGAACCGGAGCTCGGTGCGGCAGCTCCTCAACCGGCGGCCGGGCGGGCGGGCGACCCGGACGGAGCGTGAACACGAACCAGGCCAAAGCCATCACGCCGATCGAGAAGATGACATCGCCGACCACGCGCAGCCATCGCAGCGTTTGCATGAACGGCTGCTGCATGAAGTCGGCCGAGCGGGCGTACCACATGCCGTGCTCGATGCTCGCCCAGGTCTGGGCCAGGCCGATGGGCAGCAGGCTGAGCACGACCATGGCCGCCAGGCCGATGTTGAGCGACCAGAACGCCACGGACAGCCAGCGGGTTCGCCAGGTTTGGCCGAGGCTCATGGCTCGCAGGCAGAAGAGCATCAACCCGATGCCGAGCATTCCGTACACCCCGAACAGCGCGCTATGTCCGTGCACCGGCGTGGTGTTGAGCCCTTGCATGTAGTACAGAGCGATCGGCGGATTGATCAGGAAGCCGAACAGCCCGGCGCCGACGAGGTTCCAGAACGCCACCGCGACGAAGAAATAGATGGGCCACTTGTACGCGGCCACCCACGGCTTGGAGCGAGTGAGCTCGAGGTTCTCGTACGCTTCAAAGCCGATGAGCGTGAGCGGCACGACCTCCAATGCGCTGAACACCGCACCGAGGGCCAGCACCGGCGTGGGCGTACCGGTGAAGTACAAGTGGTGCATGGTGCCGATGATGCCGCCGCTCAGGAAGATGATCGTCGAGAACAACACCGCGGCCGTGGCGGTGGCGGTCTTCAGCAGGCCCATGCGGGTGAACAGGAAGGCGATGGCCACCGTGGCGAAGACTTCGAAGAACCCTTCAACCCACAGGTGCACGACCCACCATCGCCAGTACTCGGCCATGGCCAGGTGCGTGTGCCGCCCGATCATCAGGCCGGCGCCGTAGAACAGCCCGATGGCGGCTGAAGCGATCACGAACAATCCAAGTAGCGGCCGATGCTCGCTGCGTTGACGCAGGGCCGGCCAGAGCGCACGGCCCATGAGCCCGAGCCAGACGAACAGCCCGACGAACAGGAAGAGCTGCCAGAAGCGGCCCAGGTCCACGTATTCGTAGCCCTGGTGGCCGAACCAGAAGTTTGCGGTCAGGCCCAGCTTCTGACGAGTGGCGTACCACGTGCCGAAGAGCGTGCCGGCGACGATGATCAGCAGACAGACGAACAGGAAATTCACGCCGGCCCGCTGGAAGCGGGGCTCACGGCCGGATACGGCCGGGGCAAGGAACAGGCCGGTGGCGAGCCAGGCGGTGGCGATCCAGAAGATGCCGATCTGCGTGTGCCACGTACGAGTCACGGAATAGGGCAGGATCTTGGCCAGGTCGATGCCGTAGAATCCGTCGCCCTCCACGCCATAATGCGCGGTGACGCCGCCGAGCCCGATTTGCACGACGATCAGTGCCGCCACGACCCAGAAATACTTGAGCGTGGCCCGCATGGAAGGCGTCAGTTGAAGACCGAGAAGCGGATCGTCAGCCGGTGCGGCGTGGTCATCCTCCTTGCGCCGTTGGCGTGCGAAATACCACGTGAGAGCCCCAATACCCGCGAGCAGGAGAACGACGCTGGCGATCGACCACAGAATGATCGCCCCGGTGGGATGATTGCCGATCAGGTCGTCGGCCGGCCAGTTGTTGGTATACGTAATGGCGGCCCCGGGCCGTTGCGTCACGCAGGTCCAGGCCGCCCAGAAGAAAAAGCCATTCAGCAGATCGCGCCGCTCGGCGTCAGGCACGCTGTTGGCCGGAATGGCGTAGGCAGCCCGCAGTTCGCGCAGTTCGGGAGCGTCGCCGAACAAGTCCGCGTAGTGCTTGTTGACCGCCGCTATGGCCGCAGCACGAATGGGGGAGATGACCAGGTCGCCGGTGGCAGGGTCATACGTGTTCGTGCGCAGTTCCTTTTGGAGGCGTGCCTTCAGACCCGCCTGTTCGTCTTCGCCAAGTTCGGTGTACGGCTTGCCTTTCTCGGTCCGGGCCCACTCGTCCAGAATCCACACCGCCTCGCGGTGCAGCCGGTCCGCCGACCAGTCGGGCGCCACATAGGCGCCGTGACCCCAGACGGTCCCGACTTCCTGACCGCCCATGGACTGCCACACGTTCTGGCCGTCCCGGATCTGCTGGCCCGTCCAGAGGACGCGGCCGTCGGTCGTGACCACCCGTTCGGGAATCGGCGGAGCTTGCTGGTAGATCTCCCAGCCGTAATACCCCAGCACCGCGAACGAGCCCACAATGACTGCCGACAGTGCGACCCAATACCGCCCATACCGCATGATTGTGCCTCCAAAGACTCCGTTTCTGGGATCCATCGGCCCGAGCCGGATGAAACTTGGATATCGGTGCCCAGATATCTGATTGACTTTCCACTGTAGTGAGCTTAATATTGGATGTCAAGGTTCTGATATCCAAATAATGAGCCCGCTGACGTCGCCGCTCATGACCGGACGGCAGCCGGAACTAAATTGGATCATGACGCGTGGCGCATAAGCGGTTGTTGCAGAATCATTTATGTTTAAGAGAAGATGGCGGGATCGGCGGCGCAGCGACATCGAACCCAGGAGACAACGGTTAGGCATCCGTGATGGGGCAATGAGAAAGGAATTGTGAATGATTTCACGAACTGCGGAATATGCCTTGAGAGCCATCGTGTACCTGGCGGATCAGGAGGGCAAGGCGCTGACCACTCAGCAGATCGCCGAAGCCACCCGTGTGCCCGCCGGCTATCTGTCCAAAGTGCTTCAGGCGCTGGGCCGCGCGGGCCTGGTCGTTTCGCAGCGCGGCCTGCACGGCGGGTTTACGCTGGGCAGCGAGCCCGACCAGATCTCCGTGCTCACCGTGATCAATGCGGTAGATCCGATTCAGCGCATTCGCCGTTGTCCGCTCGGCGTCCAGTCGCACGGCGAGAAGTTGTGCCCGCTGCACCATCGCCTGGACAGCGCTATGGAAATGGTCGAGCAGGCTTTCGGAGAGACCACGGTGGCGGAATTGCTCAACGATCCCAGCCAGCTTCGACCGCTGTGCGACTGCCGCAAGGAGTAAGCGCGGCCAGCTGGTCAGGGTGATCCGTCGTTACGGGGACAGGATTGATTGACGGGTTCGATGTTCACGTGAAGCAGTCTGATCTCGGGAGAGCACACGATGGTTCAGGCCACGACAATCCACCGGCCGCTGGTCAGGCATGAGAGCCTCCGCCCGTTGTCGCGCGACCACTACCAGGGGCTCGTGCAGTCACAGCGACTCATCGGCGCGGGTTGCGGAACGCTCGCCGATCCTTCCACCGTGATCCAGGATTTCCTGCAAGTATGGGAGCGGGAGATTTCGCCGCATTTCGATGATGAGGAACGATTGCTCGGACCATTGATTGAACTACCCGCCGATCGCCTTCGGCTGTACCACGAGCATACCGCCATCCGTGCGATGGTGGTGAGCGTGAGAGCCGATTTGCTCCGAGGCACGTGCGATACCGAACTGGTCAAGGGACTGGGACGGGTGCTCCACGATCACATCCGATGGGAAGAACGGGTGCTCTTCGAGACCCTTCAGGATTCGCTGAGTCCGGAGCAGTTGCAGATTCTGGCCCGGGAAACGAAAGCGATCGAGCGCGCACGCCGCCGGGTTTCGTGCGGCATCTGACGCATGGGAGACAAATAAATGTCTGGCGAGACGTTGACGAGCGAGAAGATCACCCCCGATATGATGATCCCCAACCTGCTGAGCCGTCATCCGCAGGCGCGACCGGTGTTCAACCGGTACGGGCTCAACGGGTGCGGCGGCCAACTGGGGCCGGTTGAATCCATCGGCTTTTTCGCCCGCACGCACGGAGTGGACGAGCAACGGCTTCTGGCCGAGCTCACCGAAGCGATGAGGCAGCCCGTCGGAGCGGCGGATGACTCGAAGCCGAGCGTGGCCGATGCCATTTACCGGCGGTTTTTCACGGCCGGAATCGTGCTCGTGCTCACGGCCGGGGCCACCTGGGGCGCTTGGCTGTTGTGGCAGATCGGCATCCGCGGCGCGTTCACGTCGATCTCAATCTTCCAGGTCAACGCTCACGGCCACGCTCAGATCTTCGGCTGGGTGGGCCTGTTCATCATGGGCTTTGCCTACCAGGCGTTTCCGCGCATGTGGCACACGCCGCTGGCGGCACCACGGTTGGCGGCAGCGGCGTTCCTGGCCATGCTGACCGGATTGGTAGTCCAGGTCACCGCGATGACGCTGGCCGGCCAGTGGTCGTATGCCACACCCGTCGCCGTCATCGGGAACGTGCTGCAGATCGCGGCCATTCTCGCTTTCGCCGGGCAACTGGCCGTCACGTACGCCCGCAGCGACAAGCCCTTTGAGCCGTACGTCGCGTTCGCGTTCGCGGCAGTGGGCTGGTTCGTCATCATGAGTGTATTCACACTCTGGCACACGTATCAGACCATGGCTGCCGGCACGCGCGAACAACTGCTGTGGTACGTGGCCACGTATCAGGCGCCGCTGCGGGACCTGCAGGTGCACGGCCTGGCTCTGTTCATGATCCTCGGCGTGTGTCTGCGCATGCTGCCCGCGCTGTTCGACCTGCCGGCCGTGCCCCAGCGCCGCGCGTGGACTTCGCTGGCGCTGCTGACTATCGCGGTGCTGAGCGAGGTCGTGTTGTTCATTGTCTACCGCTGGACGCAGCAGCACGCCTGGGCCGGTCTGATGTGGCTCAGCTGGGTGCTCCTCGTGGCCGGTGTCGCATTGATCGCGTGGCCGTGGCGGCTGTGGCGGCCCATGCCGTCCACCGAGGCCCAGTTCGACCGCTCGGCCAAGTTCATCCGCGCGGCCTACGGCTGGCTGGCCGTCTCGCTGTTCATGCTGCTCATGCTGCCCGTGTACCAGGTGATCAGCGGCATCCCGTTCAGCCACGCCTACTACGGCGCGATTCGCCACGCCATCACCGTGGGGTTCATCTCGCTCATGATCATGGGCTTCGCGGCCAAGGTCGTGCCCACGCTCAACGGGATCGACACGCGCACGCTCTCGCCGCTGTGGGGGCCGTTCATCCTGGTCAATCTCGGTTGCTTCCTCCGCGTGAGCACGCAAACGCTGACCGACTGGCACCCGGCGTTCTTCGCCGTGATCGGATTGAGCGGTACGCTCGAAGTCATTGGCCTGGGCTGGTGGGGCGTCGGTCTCATCCGCGTAATGGTGCGGGGCAAGCGTGAAGCGGCCGCAACTCACGAACAGACCGGCCCGCGCCCCGCGTCGATCGAGCCGACGCATCGTGTGGCCGACGTCCTGAACTGGTTCCCGGCCACGGAACCCGTGTTCCTCGAGTTCGGCTTTTCCGCCATCAAGCACGCGGTCTTCCGCCGCACGATGGCTCGGCAGGTCACGTTGGCTCAGGCATGCCGAATGCACAACATCGACGCGGAGGCGTTCGTGGCGGCGCTGAACCGGGCCGCGAGCGCGGGCGAGACTTGCGGAACGCGGACGGATCGTTCGGAGTTCGTCCAGTTGAACGTCGGCGTGGGAGCGTAACGGCGGCGGCCGGAGTTTTTTTCGATGAACGTAACCGCAAACGGATCGGGTCCGGGCAAGTTCGACTTCAGCGAGCGGCCGCTGGTCGTGGTCTGGGAGATGACGCAGGCCTGCGATCTGGCGTGCCTGCATTGCCGGGCCGAAGCGCAGCCCCTGCGTCACGCGGACGAATTGACCACCGTCGAGGCCGAAGGCTTGCTCGACCAGGTGGCGGAGCTGGACCCGGGCGTGTTCGTGCTGTCCGGCGGCGATCCGATGAAGCGGGCGGACGTGTACGACCTCGTGAGTTACGGATTTCGGCGCGGCATCCGTATGGCCATGACGCCATCGGTGACACCATTGCTCACCGCCGAGGCGGTTCGGCGACTGGCCGATGCGGGGCTGTCCCGCATCGCGTTCAGTCTCGACGGTTCGTGCCCGCGCGTGCATGACAGCTTTCGCGGCGTGCCCGGCTCGTTCGACCGGACGATCGAGATGATCGGCGTCGCTCGCGAGGCGGGGCTGTCCGTGCAGATCAACACCACCGTTTCGCGGCATAACCTCGATGACCTCCCGGCCATCGCCGAGTTTCTCCGCGGCCAGGACATTTCACTGTGGAGCGTGTTTTTCCTCGTGCCGGTGGGGCGGGGCCAGGCCGATCAGCGCGTCGCCCCGCATGAGTATGAACAAGTCTTCGAAATGCTCTGGTCGCTGCGTCAGCAGGTCGGCTTCGAAATCAAGACGACCGAGGCGCCGCACTACCGGCGGTTCGTGTTGCAGAAGATCAAAGCCGAGCGCCGCCGGCCGGGGGCAGCGCGGCGCGACTTCCGCTACGCGTCCATGAACGTCAACGACGGGCGCGGCTTCGTGTTCATCTCCCACACGGGCGAAGTATTTCCGAGCGGCTTCCTGCCGCTATCGGTCGGAAGCGTGCGCACGAGCCGCCTGGCCGACTTGTATCGCCATGCCCCGCTCCTGCGGGACCTTCGCAATCCCGATCGTGTAGAGGGCAAGTGCGGCGAATGCGAGTACCGCAAGGTGTGCGGCGGCTCGCGGGCGCGCTCCTGGTCACTGACGGGCGATGCCTTCGCCGCCGAACCTGATTGCGTCTACCAGCCTGCGGGCCGGTCGTTGCCGGTCCTGGAGAGTCCTTCGCCGCAGCCAATCTGATTGTTAGGGGATGGGGATTTGGGGGCTGAGGGCTGGGGACTGGAGGTGTCAGGCTGCTCAGTCTCGCAAGGTCGCCATCAATGTGTCACGCTTGTGGGGCGCAAGTCTTGCCGATCTGCCCGAATTCGTGCACACCGCTTGGCCTTCTGACCGGACTCGGTCCATCCGCTAACCGATAAAGAAGAATTGCAGGTCTCACTTCACGCCAATGAACGGAGTCGCAACAGACCTGCAGCAAAGGCGGAAGGATCCGAATGCACGTCCGCACTCTCCATGTCCGGTTTCGTTGGACGATCCCGGTCCTGCTCCTGGCGGCAAGCGTTGCGCTGGCCACCGATGGGATCGAGCCGATTGGCGTGAGCGTTCAGTCGCGCATGCGCGGCGGAGCCGACGTGGCTGTGGGGGATTCCACGCTCTCGCAAATCGATAATCCGGCCACGCTTTCGCTTTCACCTCGTGGACTGTACAGCCTCGATGAGTCCAGCAAACTGGCCTTCATCGATCTGCCCTGGCGAGGCCCCTATGAGACTGTCCATTCGAAGACCAAGCTGATTCATTTGCACAACCTCGGCCTGGCCATGCCCGTCGATGACCGCCTGACGTTCGGCCTCGCCCTTCATTCCAAGGCCGGCGTAGGTACCTCGTTCAACCAGCGCCATCTGCTGATCCCGTGGATGGAACGGCGGGTCGGCTCCGACATGAAGGTGATGGGCTTTAATCTTAGCGCCGCCTACAAGTTGACCGAGAAGCTCTCGCTGGGCGTGGGGGGGCGAGTCGAAGTGGCTACGTCCCGGTTCAGCAAAGTGCTGGGGCCCGCCGACATCGACTTCGGTCGCGGCTACGCCTACGGTGGCGGATTCCAACTCGGCTTGCACTATCAGGCTCGCAAGGACCTGGCATTCGGCCTGGGCTATCGCTCGCCGACGTGGTTTGGCGATCTGGAGGGCGGTCGGGCCAAGGCGTCGCTGCTCGGAATCCTGCCCGTGCCATTGGGGGACGCGAAAATATCGGACCTTCGGTTGCCGCAGAGGGTCACCATGGGTGCGGCCTGGGACGCCACCGACTGGCTGAAGCTCATCGGCGAGGTCCGTTGGCTCAACTACGCCGACGGCACTTTCAACCGGATGACCATCGTCACCGACGGCCTGGTCGACGTGCGCTACCCTATGCCGTTGGGGTACCGCGACATTTGGGCGTTCATTTTCGGGGCCGAGTTCAAACTTGCCGAGCACTGGATTCTCGGCACGGGGTACCAGTATCTGACCACGCCCGTGGATCGAGCCAATCTCTCGCCTATGTGCTCGATCCCCGTTCAGCACCATTTCACGGTGGGCCTGCGTTACGAGACGCCGCGCTGGATGGTGGGCGCCGGCTACATCCTCGCGTTCCGCCAGTCGCTCAAGGGGCCGGGTTACAGCCGCATCCCGCTCGGCTTCGACTACGGCCTGAGCGAAGTGGCCCAGACCCAGCACATGATCTCCGTCGGCTTCGGCTACCGCTGGTGAGCGGGCATTCTGGCCGCGCCGCGTCCGGCGGTTATCGGACCCACGAGCCGGTCCCGCCTCGCCAGGCGGTGTCAGTACGACTGAATGCCAACTGAAGGGCACTCGCAACTCCCGCCGGACCGCGGTGGAAAGTGCGCACAATTTGCGCCGGCCGGACTTGACTCGCCTGCGAGACGGGACACACGCGCGTCAACAAATTCTCTCCAAAAAACCGTTGAATCGATATTTGGCACTCGATAGAATCGCGGCACGGCGCGGGGGACGTGACACCGGTCACTCCCGCTCACTTCTTGCGACAGGACGTTGCTGAACTACTCTGCGGTCCCTCGAGGCGGAGCCTCCGGCTGCGATCGCGCGGTTTTTGGGAAGGGACACCATGTCGCCGGAGCAACAAAACATCTCATCGGATCGACTCATGGCCGAAGGCCGCCGCTTCCTGGATCAGATGTACAGTCAGATGCACAACGATCCGCTGGCGGTGGCGCACCAGATCTCCACGTTGTTCCACGGTCTGCACGATGTCCGCCGGCAAATGCCGCGAGAGGAGTGGAAGAACTTTTGCAAGAGTGTCGCAGCCAAGCACGCGCTGGCGGAGGTGATTCACCAGGATCCGTTCACGCTCCACAGTTTCCGCAAGCCGCGCGGATACGCGGGTGACGCGGAACTTCTCGATTACATTTACGGACACCGCAAGGTGCCGACGAGCCAGGTGGGCCAGACCATCTTCGAGTACACCACCGGGACGGCCGTGTCCCAGGCGGTGCGCAATCGGGCCCAGGTGATCGCGGGTATTGTCGATCGTGTGGCTCGCGAGCGCGGATCGGTGCGCGTGCTGTCCATCGCGTGCGGCCATCTGCGCGAGGCGGATTTGTCCGAAGCCGTGCAGCAAGGCGCCGTGCGCGAATATGTGGCATTTGATCAGGATGCGGCAAGCCTGGCCGAGGTGGACCGGCGGCTGGGAAACAAGAACGTGAGGACCGTGCGCGGCTCGGTGGCCGACCTGCTCATGGGCCGGCACAAAGAGCTCACCGGCTTCGATTTCGTCTATGCTGCCGGACTGTACGACTACCTCTCGCAGAAAGTCGCCACCCGCATGACCAGTTGGATGTTCAACGCGACCCGTCCTACCGGCGTCACGTTGTTGACCAACTTCGTTCACGACGTGGTGGAAGACGGCTACATGGAAGCCTTCATGGACTGGGAGCTGATTTTCCGCACGCCGGAGGAGCTGGCCGCGACCGCCTCACGCATCCCGGCCGACCAGATCGCCCAGCAGCGGTCGTACACTGAAGAGACGGGTTCGGTCGTTTTCGTGGAACTGCACAAGGCCAGCCGCGTGCGGCTCGCCGAGGGCGTCGCTTTCCGCCCCAGCTCGCACAAGACCGTCGCCGTGCCGGACAAGCAACGGACCGAAGAGCCCATCAGTTGAAAGCGCTGGGGGGCGGGCGTCTCGTCCGCGTCGATCCCTGCTGATGCCGGCGGACGCGTTCAGCGCAGGTGCGGCAGCATTGTGGTACTGACGTCGCGCGTGCACGCTGGAAGCGTGCACCACAAGAGGAACCGGATCGCTTACTCCGGCCGAGGCGGGCGAGACGGTCGCCCCCCGAATGTTGCCGTTCGCGCGAAGCTCACTGGACGGAAAGGACGGTGGAGACCGGCTCCGGCGCTGGCGAGGCCGCCGGTTCCCGGGTCCGCGGGAGAGCGTCGGCCAGCGTCTCGGCCAGCGCGGCAATGGCCTGTTCCTGCTGAATGAAAGCTTCGACCACGTCGGGATCGAAGGCCGTGCCCGACCCTTCGATGATGATGGCGGACGCCTTGGCGTGACTGAACGCCTCTTTGTACACGCGTCTCGTGGTCAAGGCGTCATACACGTCGGCCACGGCCGCGATCCGGGCAGCCAGCGGAATACGCCGGCCGGCCAGCCCGTCGGGGTAACCGCATCCGTCGAATCGCTCGTGATGATGGCGGGCGATGTCACGGGCCATCTCCAGAAAACAGACGCCGGGCGCTCGTGCCATCAAGGACTCGATGGTGCTGCCGCCCACCTCCGCATGCGTTCGCATGATCTTCATCTCTTCATCCGTGAGCTTGCCCGGCTTGCGGAGAATGTCGTCGGGAATGGCCACTTTCCCGATGTCGTGCAACGGCACGGCTCGTTCGAGATTGTACAGGAACTCGTCGTCGATCTGTTCGCGATAGCGGTCCGTCTCGCGCAGAGCCCGAGCCAGCAGCAGACAGAACTGGGTGACGCGCTCGAGATGCTTTCCGGTGTCAGTATCTCGACACTCGGCAAGGCTGGCCAGCCCGACCATGATGGAGTCCGACGCCTGGTCGTGTGCCTCGCGCATCCGCAGGTCGTGCAGAGCGGTCCCCGCCACCTTGCTGATCAACTCGATGTATTCCAGGTCGCGGGTTTCGAAGGGTGTTCCGCCGGCCTTCTCCGTCGCGTTGAGCACGCCGACCACGCGCCCGGCCGCGTCCAAGGGAGCCGACACCAGCGGAATACTGGCAAAGTACGGAGCCGAATAGTCGTTCCCGCTTGCTCCGGCCTCCAGGGCACTGTTTACGACCATCGGCCGGCCTGTAGCGAAGACCTCGCCGGCGATGGGCGCGCCGAGCTTCACGCGGACGGTCTGGGCCAGGTCGCACTCCAGGCCGATGGAACTCACGATGTTCAGCGACTCTCCGGTCGCATCGGGCAGCATGATCGAGACCCGCCGGCAATCCATGACGTCGGCCACCACGGACACGGTTTGCTGCAGGATGTCGTCGACGGACTTCGAGACGCCGATCGCGCGGCAGAACTCGACCAAGCGGGTGAGGATCCGCATCTGCCGCCCACGCTGTTCGTAGCTGCGCAGCAGGTCGAGCCGCTCGCGGTTCAGGCGGGCCATCGATTGCACGCGCAGCATCAGCTCCGAAGAGCGGATGGGTTTGGAAATGTACTCGTCCGCTCCGGCCTGTAGTCCGGCCAGAATATCCTCCGTCCGGGACAACGCGCTGACGATGATGATCGGAATGTCGCGGGTTTCGGGATCGGCCCGCAAGGCTCGCGTGCATTCCAGCCCGTCCATGTTGGGCATCATCACATCCATGATGATCACGTCGGGAGCATGCTCGCGAACCTTCTCCAGCGCGTCGAGGCCATCCTCGGCTTCGCGGATGATGTAACCGGTGCGGCGCAAGCAGCCCTTGCAGACGGCCCGGTTGGTCGGGTCGTCATCCACGACCAGCACTTCGATCTGCTCGTTCGACTCGTTCGAGGTTGAGGGCCTGTCGCTCGCAGTCGCCGATTCGGGGGCCGTGTGAATGTCAGGGTCGAGATAGACCATGTTCCGGCCCGCGCGCTTGGCGACCAGCAGGGCGGCGTCCGCTCGGGTCAGCACATGCTCCCAGGGCCGCCCGCCGCTGACAGCCACGCCGATGCTGGCTGTGATGCGAGCAGGGCTGGTCGCGGCCGCGTGGGGGATGGCTAGCGCCCAAATCGCCCGATGGATGCGGTCGGCCAGTCGAACGGCCTTGGCCCCGTCGGTTTCGGGAGCGACTACGGCGAACGTCTCCTCGCCGTATCGGCCCAGGCAATCCGCTCGGCGGCACACCGATTCCATCGCCCGGGCGATGCGGCACAGGCACTCGTCGCCGGCCTGGTGACCGTACGCGTCGTTGTAGGCCTTGAGGTGATCCACATCGATCATGAGCACGCTGTAAGGCCGGCCGTAGCGTTGTGATACGTCATGTTGACGGGCCAACTGCTCTTCCCATGCCCGCCGGGTCAGCAGCCCGGTCAGCGAATCCGTGCGGACCAGCTCTTGCACTTCGCTCTTTTTATGCTGCAGCTCCTGCTCGAGCTTGCGAAGCCGCAGATGGGCGGCTACTCGCACCTGCACTTCGCGGGCGGAGAAGGGCCGGGCCAGATGGTCACAGCCGCCGGCCGCCAACGCCGCCAACACCTGCTCCTGTTCGCCGGCATCGGTGACATAGATCACGGGGATTTCGCCGATCGGTGGCGTCGGACCCGAAGCCACGCCATCCCCGCCCGGCAGCGGCGTATCCAGTAGAATCAGATCCGGCTTGTACTCCTCCACCATCGGCGGAAACGATTCAAGCGCAGTCACGCGGACCTCGTAATCGGCCTGTTCCAGCGCGCAACGGAGGGCGACGCCGGTAGCGGGATCGTCCGTGGCCACGAGAATGCGATTGTTCGGGCTCATTCAGAGACTCCTGCATATCGATCGGCCGACATGAACGCCTTGAGCCGGGTGATTTCCTCATCCAGCGTCGCCAGGGCCGCCGCCGCACCTTCCACGTCCTCGTGGCGGCTCAGTTCTTCAAGTCGCTCGGCGAGGGCGCGGATGGGATCGGCCATGATGGCGGACGCTCCTCCCTTGAGCTGGTGAGCCGCCGCGTACAACTGCCGCGCATCCGCGGCGCGAACGGCGTTGTCGAGTCGGCTCACTACGTCGGGCAGACTGGTGATGAACGCAGCCAGGACTTCCTCGAACGTGGCGCGATCGCCGCCCAGCAGCCGGATGGCCTTCTCCTCGTCCATGGGGGCGTCGGTGGAGGCCGGCCGGTCGCCGTGTGCGGCGGCATCCGCGGTCGCGGAGATCGGCACATCGTTCGCTGGCGTATCGCTCGAGGGCGCCGGCGCGTCGCCAGGAGCTGGGGCCGGCGTCGACGTGTCGTGCGCTTCGCCGGACACCGCCCACTTTCGGATCATCCGCTCGAGGTCCTTGGCGTTGACCGGCTTGGTCAGATAATCGGACATGCCGGCATCGAGGCACCGGCCGCGATCCTCCGGCATGGCGTGGGCTGTCATGGCGATGACCGGCAGATCGCGCCATTTCGAGTTGGCGCGGATGCGCCGAGTCGCCTCCAACCCGTCCATCTCGGGCATCTGGACATCCATCAGCACGAGATCGAATTCAGCCTGCTCCAGCTTCGCCAGAGCTTCGCGTCCGCTTTCTGCTACGGTTACGTCGCAATGGCACCGGGCCAGCAGGCCGGTCGCCACCTTCTGGTTGACGGGATTGTCTTCGGCCAGAAGCACGCGGATGCGGGCGTGGCCCTCGGGCAGGGGCGGCAGCTCGGGGGTTCTGTTCCGTACGGTGACCGGCTCGCCCAATACTTTGAGCAGCGTCTCCAACAGGAGGGCTTGTTTCACCGGCTTGGTCAGGTACGTGTTGCGGCGGACTGCCTGCTTGTCCAGGCACTCGCTGCGCACGCCCAGCGAGCTGAGAAAGATCACTTTGGGCACGACCGTCAGGTCCGCTGCCCGGATGGCCCGCTCGACGGCCAGTCCGTCCATCTCCGGCATTTGCACGTCGAGGAGGATGGCGTCGAATGGCTTGCCTTGTGCGTCGCGCTCGCGGATGGCAGCGAGGGCATCCACACCGCTGCTCGCGCACTCAGGGGCACAGCCCCAGCCTTGCAGTGTCTCCTCCAGAATGCGGCGGTTGACCGCATTGTCATCGACGATGAGCAGACGCTTGGTCGTAAGATCGGGCGCGGCGTGGTGCGCACTGCGCTGCCTGACCGCCTCCGACACGCTCTGCGCGTCGCCGATGGTGCAGGGCACGCGGAACCGGAAGGTGCTGCCTCGGTTCACCTCGCTTTCCACCTCGATCGATCCGCCCATCAGCTCGACCAGTTGCTTGCAGATGGCCAGGCCGAGGCCGGTGCCGCCATATTTGCGGGTGATGGCTCCGTCGGCCTGCGTGAAGCTGTCGAAGATAATGGGTAGACTCTCGGGAGGAATGCCGATGCCCGTGTCGCGCACGGCGACCACCAGCATGGGCTTTTCGCCTGTGTCCCGCTCGACCCCGACCGAAACCTCGATTTCGCCCGCATCCGTGAACTTGATGGCGTTCCCGATCAGGTTCGACAGAATCTGACGCAAGCGCGTCGGGTCGCCTTTGATGCGGCTGGGCACGTCGGGACGAATGCGAGTCATCAGTTCGAGACCCTTGCGTTCGGCGTTGCCCGCCAGCAGCTCCACCACGCTCTCGATCGTGGCCACCACGTCGCAGTCCACCTGCTCGAGCGACATCTTGCCCGCTTCGACCTTCGAGAAGTCCAGGATGTCGTTCAGCAGCGTCAGCAACGACTCGGAACAGTGCAGCACCGTTGTGAGATACTCGCGCTGCGTGTCGTTCAGATCCGTGCCCAGGGCCAGTTCGGTCATGCCGATGATGCCGTTCATGGGCGTGCGGATCTCGTGGCTCATGTTGGCCAGGAACTCGCTCTTGTGCCGGTTGGCCCGCTCGGCCACTTCCTTGGCTCGCTGCAGGGCCTTCTCCGTTTCGCGCCGCTGTTCGATTTCGTGCCGAAGCTTTTCGTTCGATTCCCGCAGCTTGGCCGTCCGCTGCGCCACCATGTCTTCCAACTGGTCGCGGTGCTGAGCAAGTTCCCGCTCGCTCTGCTTTCGACGGACCATTTCCTTGACCAGCCGCTTGTTGACGGACACCGTTTTCTGCTTTTCCTGCTGGAGCAGCCAGTAGGACAGGAAGTCGCGCCGCGTGTGGTATTCGATGAAATAGCTCGAGAAACCGCAGATCACGCAGGTGCTGACGAAGAAGAACCCGTTGTTGATCAAGATGGGCAGGTCGGTCTTGAGAATGAAGATGGCCACCACCTCGTAAGACACGATGATGACCGTGGAAACGGCGCTCGCCCAGATGAACCGGAGCTTGCAGAAGGCACACGCGAACTGGATGACCAGCATCAGCCCGGCGTAGTAGGTGGTGTTGCCGGGTGGCGGGGCCAGGCAGATCATCACCACGATCCCCACGCCGGCGATGGCGACGGGGATGCCGATGATGGCCTGGTGATAACGGCGGAACCCGCTCCAGTACGTCGCGATCACCGTCCCGGTCAACAGCGGACAGACGATCGCGTATCGAATGAGCCAGAGCTGGTGGGCGACGGTCGGCAGAAGCAGCCAGTCCAGAATCCCGAAGATGGCATACAGTCCGCAGCCCATGGCCTGGGCGACGCGCATGTGCTTGAGTGAGTTCTCGATGTAATAGCGCTGGAACTCCGACTCGAGTTCTCCCTCGAAGCGGAGTGGCCAGCGCCAAATTCTCTCGGTGCTCACCCTTCCCATCAGAACTCCGGCTTATGGCTACGACGCGGGTCGCCTCGCAAAAACCGCCGGCCCCCCGAAAGGCTGCTGACTTGACCGCCCGGCCCCCTAAAGCGCGTGTCGGGATCGACAGACTCCGGGCCTGCTCACATTGGCATCGACCCGACGGGACAAGCACTTTACACTCCGGGCTTTGCGCTTCGGCCGGCCGGTGCGGCCGCCGGGCTGGCCGGCCCATAAGATGCCGGCTCATTGCGTCCTGTCTCCCTCTCAGGAGGTAACCGCCCCATCTTGTGGCTTCGGCCCTTTGTTCCGCACGGTGGGCTCCGCCGGCTGCTTTATCGGATGCGGCTCCACTCATGCCTGGGCGGCTTCGAGAAACGCGTCCGGGAAGAAGAGGCGCGTTCCGAGCGGACGCTCGCTCAATCGACCTGTGAGGGGCTGCCGACGTATTAGGTATGCGGTTGCGGTGACGCCGGGCCTAGCGGCGGGTAAAGTGGTAACGCATGGACGCCGAACTTACGGATTCTCAGGACCTGCGGATCGGCCAGATTCTCAACGAGTATCTGGATCGCAAGCAGCGTGGAGAAGCCGTGAGCGAGCAAGAGATCCTGGACGCCAACCCGGATATCGCCGACGAACTGCGAGCCCACTTCGGCATGGTCGGCCAGGTCCTGCCGGGGCTGACCGGTTCGGGCGGGGCGGCGGCGACTCCACCTTTGCCGCAGGACCTGCTGCCCGGCTATGAGATCCTCGATGAAATTCATCGCGGCGGCCAGGGCGTGGTCTATCAGGCCGTGCAGAAAGCCACTCGCCGCATGGTCGCCATCAAGGTCATGCGCGAAGGTCCGTTTGCCGGCTGGCGCGACCGGGCCCGGTTCGAACGCGAGGTCCAGGTGCTCGGAGCGCTGCGGCATCCCAGCATCGTGACCATTCACGACAGTGGCATCGCCGCCAACTGCCACTTCTTCGTGATGGATTACATCTCGGGCGCGCCGCTCGACGTCTGGCTGACCAGCAGTCCGCGCACCGTCGAGCAGATTCTGCGCTTGTTCGTGGCCATCTGCGAAGCGGTCAACGCGGCCCACATCAAGGGCATCATTCACCGCGATCTCAAGCCTGGAAACATCCGCATCGACGAGGAAGGCCGGCCCCACGTGCTCGATTTCGGCCTGGCCAAGTCCACCACCGGCGATCCGGCCGACGATCCCGGCACCGCCGACATGACCGCCGTCGGCCAATTCGTGGGCAGCCTGCCGTGGACCAGTCCGGAGCAGGCCCAGGGACACCTCGACGAGATCGACACCCGGACCGACGTGTACGCGCTGGGCGTCATCCTGTATTACCTGCTGACCGAGCGGTTCCCGTACGAAGTGGTCGGCCCCATGCGCGACGTGCTCAACCGGATCGTGAGCGCCGAGCCGGTTCGACCGGGCGCCATCCGCCGCGGCATCGACAGCGACGTCGAGGCCATCGTGCTCAAGTGCCTGCGCAAAGAACCGCAGCGGCGATACCAGTCGGCGGGCGAGTTGGGCCGCGACATCGAACGATATCTCAACGGCGAGCCGGTGGCCGCCAAAGGCGACAGCGGCTGGTATGTCCTGCGCAAGAACCTCCGGCGCCACCGCGTGGCGGTCCTGGTTGCCGCCGCCTATGCGCTGCTCATCAGCATTTTCCTGGTCGGCTCCATCTCGCTGTGGCGCCAGGCGGCCGCCGAACGCGACCGGGCCCTCGAGGCCGAACGCGAGCAAAATCGCCAGCGCCTTCGCGCCGACGCCGAGGCTGCCGAGGCCCGCCGGGCTCACGCCATCGCGGAAGCCGAGCGAGCTCGCGCCGAGGAGCAGGCCGAGCGGCTTCGGCAGACGACTTATCTCAACCGCATCGCGTTGGCACACAATGCGTACGAACAAAGATACCTCACGCAAGCCCAGCAGATGCTGGACGCCTGCCCGCCCGACTTGCGCGGCTGGGAATGGGGCTACCTCGCGCGACTGGTGAAATCGGCGGCTCTTCTGGACATAGCCGCCGATTCGCGGTGCGTGGTCGCGGTGACCGTCAGTCCTGACGGACAGCGCATCGTGACGGGCGGCGGCGACGGCGTCATCCGGATTTGGGATGCCGTCTCCGGCGCATCCCTCGCGGAGTTCACTGGCCATGCTGGTCAGGTGAACGCGGTGGCATACAGCCCCGACGGGCGCTGGATTGCATCCGGTGGCCGCGACCGGACGCTTCGTCTGTGGGATGCGACCACCGGCACGTCGCGCACGCTCCAGGACGGTGAAGCCATCCAATGCGTCGCCTTCAGTCCGGATTCCCAATGCCTCGTGGCGGGCGGCCGAAGCAAGGTCTTGACGTTCTGGGACGTGGCCGGCGGGAACGTGTTGCGAACCACCGCCGCTCACGACGGCGAGGTCTCGTGCGCGGCATTCAGCCCAGACTGTCGTCATGTGGTTACCGGCGAGTTCCTCGGGCCGCAACGCGATATGAGCAAGCTTCGCGTGTGGGACGCGGCCACCGCCGAACTCGTGCGCGAAGTGCCCGCTCATTCGACGAGTATCCTCTCCATCGCTTACAGCCCCGACGGCAAGCGGGTGAGTTCCGGCGGCGGACTCCCGCCGAGCGGGGGCGACCCCGTGGGCACGCTGAAGGTCTTCGACACGACTACCTGGGACGTATTATTGACTCTCAGCGGCCACGAGGGATTCGTCGAAGCGGTCGCGTTCAGTCCCGACGGCAAGCTGCTCGCGTCCGCCGGCGCTCCCCGCGTGCCGGGCTCGGGTCAAGAGTCGGATCGCACGCTGAAGGTCTGGAACGTCGTTACCGGCGAGGTCGTCTGCACGTACTCCGCCCACAGCGGCGGCGGCCGGGCCGTGGCCTGGAGCCCCGCGGGCGGCCGGGTGTACTCGGGAGGGATGGACGGCAAGCTCAAGGCGTGGCCCAGCACCGGACCGGTCGAGGCCCGCATTCTCGCCGGCCACGCCGGTTCCGCGCTCCGCCTGGCGTTCAGTCCCGACGGCTCGCGCATCGCCTCCGGCGGTGGCCAGAGTCAGAGCGGCCGTCCGGAGAGCGAACCGGCCGACAACAACGTGCGTGTGTGGGATGTGAACACCGGCGAGCAATTACTGGTGATGACCGAGCATCGATACCCCGTGCTGGCTTTGGCCTGGAGCCCGGATGGCACGGTCATCGCCTCCGGTGGAGCGGATCGGGCGATCCGCCTCTGGGATGCGGCGAGCGGCAGGCCACGAACTCGCCTGGAAAGTTTGGACGGTATCGTGCAGTGTGTCGCCTTCAGTCCGGACAGTGCGCTGCTTGCCGCGGCATCCGGCTCGTACGCCACGCTCTGGGAGACCAACAGCGGACGATTGCACGCACGGCTTCGACACACGATCTCGCTGCAGGCTGTGGCCTTCAGTCCCGACGGTGCGTATCTGGCCACCGCCTCAGAGGAAGGCGAAATCAGATTGTATGACGTGCCATCGGCAACCGAGATTACCTCGTTCGCTACCGCCTCGGGTCTCAACACGGCCTGCTTCAGCCCTGACGGGGCCACGCTGGCCACCGCTCACCAGGACGGCAGCATCCTGTTGTGGGACGTGCGAACCGGTGCTCAAAAAGCGTCCCTCATCGGCCGCCCGTCGGTGCAGTGGATCGACTTCAGTCCCGACGGGCGGCGCCTGGCTGCGGGCACCGCGGACATGATGCTCAAGCTTTGGGATGTCGCCAGCGCCGGCAACGTTTGCACCATCCGTGCCCACAGCGGTCCACTTACCTGTGTCCGCTTCAGCCCTCAGGGCGATCGCATCGCCACCTCCGGCCAGGACGGCAAGATCAAGTTGTGGTGACGTGGGGGCGGGCGTCTCGCCCGCCTTGTCCTCCGACAAAACGCCTCCTCAAGCCTCAGGACTCAGGTCTCAAGCCTTCCAATGTCAGTCACGGTTGGGCGGGCGGCGGGTCGTTCTCGGGCACGTACACGATTTCGCCGGAGCGAAGGCGATAGGCCGTGCCGATGCGCACGCCTTCGCCGTCCAGGTTCTCCTGCGTCAGGCGCATGCGCTCGATCTTGCCGGGCTTCTTGACGATGAGCTCAAGCTCCTCGCGGCCGGGGTTCTTGACCATCACGACCGCTTCCGGTTCGAAGACCAGATCGTGCAGGCCGTAGTAGCTGACCAGGGCGATCATCAGGCCCACGGAAAAGACCAGCATCAAATCCACGAGGTTCAGCAACGACAATTCCGGCGCGCCGTCGTCATCGCCCATGCGGTAAAGGACCATGGCCCGGTTCCGCCGTCGTCCGGAGTTAGACCTCATGTTCGCATCGCCTCCTCACCGGCGCGCACCTGTTCGAGAAACAGGATGGTGGCCAGATCGCGAGCGTACCAGCCTCGGCGAATGTGAGCACAGGAAAAGGCGGCCATGCCGATCAACAGACCGACGATGGTGGTGCTGAAGGCGACCACCAGTTGCCCGGCCAGGCCGGCCACGTCGCCTCGCGAAAGGCTGACCAGCCCGGGCCCCAGCGGAATGAGCGTGCCCGCCAGGCCGAGCATGGGGCCGAGCCGCGCGATCGTGGACAGGCCGGCCACCGAACGGGCCATCTCCAGTTCGATCTCATCGACCACGTGGCTGGCCACATGGGCCGCGGCGGGGCGAATCCAGCAGGCACGCAGGTAGCGAGGGATAAAGCCGCCGCTCGCGAGTGGAGCGGCGCGGTCGGCGACGTGTTGTGCCGCCGCGCGCGGATCGGAGCCGTGCAGGTCGTTCAATCGATCACCGATGGCACGTCGCAGCGCGAAGCGAGTCCAAGCTTCGCGGCACAAGCCACCGAGCACCAGCAGCATCCACCCGGCCAGCACCAGCAGGGCCACCATTACCGGCAGCAGGGCGCAACCGGAAATGAAGAACAGAATCCTGGAGAGCATATCGAGCATCGGTTAACCGCTGCGAGTGCCAATTTTCGGGGGACGGGCATCTTGCCCGCCTTATTCTCTACTCGTGCCGGCTTGCGGGGATGAGCAAGGTCGGAGCCTGCAACAAACGCTGCCGGCCCCAGGCCCCAGCCCCCGATCCCCAGCCCCCAAACACTACGGCTCTTTTCGCTGGAGCCCGTTCCACAGGCTGTTGTTGGGCTCTTCGCCGGGCAGGCTCTCCAGCTTTTTGCGATCGACCCAGGTGGCATGGCCGTCCACGAAGAGCGTGTTCGATCCGCCGCGCGGGAGATTCACGGTCAGCCGGTCGGGTGCGGTGCCCAGCCGATGGCGGTTCGACACGCGGCTGAACCCCGGTTTGATCGAGAGGGGGCACTTGTCCGGTGCGTACGCCGGGCCGTTCGTCGCGTCCGGCGGGAGCGCCGGCGGATCGATCATGAACCCGTGATGCCCGATGGCGTTGCCGTCGGCGGCGTCCGGCGTGTAGGGGTTCGGCTCCGGGCACCAGCCGCCCGTGCCCTCGCTGTCGGCCAGCTCCACCGTTGCCGCCGGATACTTGATCTTCGTCGGGCGCACCGGAAAACGCCCCGTCGTGCCGGGCTTGTACAGCCACCGCGAATCGCCCAGGTAGATATAGTTGTACCCGTACGAGATGTCGCGGTCCATCCGGTGGTTCTGAATCTGGAGAACCTTGCCGCGTTCGGGCACCGATGGACACGTGCCCAGGATCGTGATCGACGATCGGCGGGGTTCGTTTCGCTGCGAGCGAAGATTGCTGATCAGCCGCAGCCACCGGCCGTACTCGCCTTTCTCCGTCACCACCGGCACGTAACAGTTGTAGGTGCTGACGTACATCTCCATGGTCAGACCGAGCTGATGCAGGTTCGACAGGCAGACCACCTCGCGCGTCTGAGCCCGGGCGCTGAACAACGAGGGCATCAGAATGGTTAAGAGCAGGGCGATGATGGCCACCACCACCAGCACCTCGATGAGCGTGAAACCTCGCCCCTTTGCGTCAGGCCCGATCGTCGTGTCCACGTTCATGATCTGGTTCCTTCCCATGCGAAGCTGTGAGCTATGAGCTGTAAGCTGTGAGCCAAGCATCCGGCTGACAGCTGACAGCTAACAGCTGATAGCTACTATTCACGCCGCCGGCGGCCCGCCCACCCGAAATCGATAGCCGACCAGGATCAGACCCAGCATCACCGCACCCGCCGCGAGATACAGCGACCACTTGCGAACGGTCGGGCGGCTGTCGAGGATCGGGGCGTCTACAGTGCTTTCCATCTTCTGTCCGGCAATGTGCTGGGCCACGGGCGAGTCTTCCGCCTCTATGTCGGCCCGGGCCTTTTCGGCCAAGTCCACCTTTTCCAAATACGACTTACGCAACTGTTCATCGCCCGGCCGGCTCAGCGTGGTCGCCAGCATCGTGTGGAGCTTCTGATTTCCTCCCGCGTACGGCCCCGCGCCATGACCGAACCGCGCCACGGAATCGGCATGCGCGATCGCCAGCTCCCGAACCGTTTCCGAGTCGGCCACCCAATACCCCTTGCGAGCCGTCTCCAGCAGCGTGGCGGTCAATTCCTGGAATGCGAACGGGTTATGCCGGTCGAAGAACTCGCGGATGTTCAGTTTCAGGCTGTCTCGGACGTACACGTCCACCATCCGGTCCCAGGCTCCCGGCCAGATCGCTCCTTCGCGGACCGCCTCCCATTGGAACGAGTTGTCCGCCAATTGCATGAACTGCGTCGCGCCGGCGTAGCCGTGCTTCATCTGGCCGACGATCCAATCCCGGTTGAAGGCCGTCGCCCGCAGTTCCAGGCTGAGCACGTCTTCCAGACCGATGGCGGTCGCCCGGTCGCGCTGGCGGAGATCGAACACGGAGATGTCCGGCCGCTTGCCCGTGAGGGCCTGGATGGACATGGCCAGACCGCCCGTCTCTTCCGGATAGTGATGGTTGGTCAGCGGGCCCAGCAGGTTGTCCGACCAGTTGGTGATCACGCCTTCCGTTCCCGCGTACACTTTGTCGTGCAGTTCGGGCAGCTTCTCGCCCCAGAGCTCGCCGGCGTACGCGTGCGTGCGCATGGCCCGCCACAATTCGAGCACTTCCGTGCGGTCCTGCCAGGTTCCGCTGCGGGGCAGGAACCACACCAGTCGGGCGCCCGCGCCGCCGGCTTCGGAACCGAGGATTCGTGTCTGTGACAATAAAGAGGCACGGTCTTCGTTGACGCCGGAGGCTCGCAGCTCGGCCTCGATATTGCGGCTGTGCCGACGGATCGGGTTATCGGGCTCGTCGCATGCGACCGCCATCCGCACCGCCTCGTCCAGCACGCGCACGCACGGAGCGAAATCCTTCAGGTAGATCCCGTTCACGCTCATGATCACGTCCACTCGCGGCCGGCCCAACTGGTGGCGCGGGATGACCCGCAGACCGGACAGCAGCTTGCCCGGGCTCCACTCGGGGCGTATGCCGAGCAGATAGAGAATCTGGGCTTCCATCACGCCCATGTTGCGGAACGTTTCCATGCCGGTCATGGTGAACGCGAGCCTTTCAGGATAGCGGCCGTGCTCGGCGTGGAACTTGGCCAGGAACTCGTCGGTCATGCGGCACGCCAGATCCCACGCGGGGCGAGTGGGGATCTCGTGCGGCGACAAGCTGTACAGATTGCGCCCGGTAGGCAGCGCGTCGGGCCGCTGGATCGGATCGCCGCCGGGCCCTGGTGGCACGTACTTGCCTTCCAGCCCAGCCAGGAGGTTGGTGATTTCATCACCCGTTCTCTCCAAACTGTCCCATGCATGGCGGGCGAGCAGGATTTCTTCTTCCAGATCCTGCACGACGAACGCTTCGCTGACGCCTGCCGCGGCGGCGGCATCGGCGGGACTCGCCTTGTTGATGAGCAACTCGGTCAAGAGCTGGTGGGCTCGGGCCTGGACGTCGCCGTCACCTGCAGCTTGCGCGAGCTTTTTCAGCAAGTCGGTGTTGCGAGCCACAATGTGAACCACGAATGGTAGAGCCCGCTCGGGTGCCGGCGGCACGCCCAGCACGTGCATGCCCTCGATCTCATTGTTGGTGGTGACATGCCGAAGATAATGGGAGATCGTCTCGACCTGCGCCTCCGTGGGCAACTCATCCGGCTTCAAGCTGATTCGCACTTCCGGCAGGAACGGCGATTCGCGCAGCCCGTCCGCCAATTGCCGGCGAATGGATTCTTTCATTGCCGGTGCGGTCGCTGCCTGGAACCGATCGATCAGCTCGAGCAGATCGTCCGCCTGGGCGTCGCGCGATGCAGCCAGGATAGGCGGCACGCCGTGATCGACGATCACCGAATAGGAGCGTCGCTTGGCGATGACCGCCTCGCCGATGTTCTGGATGGTCCACACGTAGAAGTTGGGCATGTCCCCCACGATCACGTCGGGGAAGCAATCGCCCGACAGGAAGATCTCCTTGCCCGGCAGATAGAAGTCGCTTCCGTGCGTGCCGAAATGAACCAGGGCGTGCGCCCCGAATTGCTCCTGGAGCCAGAAATAGAACGCCAGATAGTTATGCGGCGGCGGTACCGTGCGCGAGTGTACCAAATCGCGGTCCTGGATCGAGCCGCGATCCGGCTGAGGCCCTATCACGACGTTGCCCAGACGGATGCAGGGCAGCACGATGTAGCGGGTTGGGCCTCGCTCGGTCACCATGAACTCGCCAGGCGGCGGACCATGCGATTTCTCCACGATCGCGCGAGCCGTCGTCGAGAGCTTCTGCGTATACCACCGAACGTAGTCGGCTTCGGACAAGAGGATGGGATCGCCGTTGGCCAGCAGGTCGTGCAGTTCGCCCGGCGCCCAGGACGGAATGTTCCGCCCGCTCTTTTTCAGGAGCTCCAACAGAGCCTCGGTGGATTCCGGCAGCGGCCCCACACGATAGCCCGCTTTCGACATGGCCCGAAGCAATTCGAGCAGGCTGGCGTGTGGATCGAAGTAGTGCGACATCTCCGGCGCCGGTCGGGCAATGTCCGCTTTGCCCAGGTACTTGTGAAAGTAGATGATGGCGACTTTCTTGTCCTGCACCGACGTGGATTGCAGCCGCAGCCAGCCTTGCACGCGGTCTGCCAGCCGCTCCACGCGCTCGGGGATGGGCTCGTCCAACGCGAATCCGTACGCGGAGCTGCCGCGGGCGCCGATGAGGAACGGCTCGATGATGCCGTAGAATTCGTGACGGGCCAGTTGTCCATATCCGCCCATCTTGATGCCGCGAACGTCGTCGCGCCATTCTTTGACGGTGATGCCGCTCATCATGCCCGCGGAATAGAGGTACGGCGCGCCGAGCTCTTCGAGGAAGGGCGTGCCGTCGGGGCCCGGGGCATCTTCCGGTCCACTGTGATGCTGAAGCAGGAGCAGTGACGGGCGGCACTCGCGAACAAGACGCTGCAGATCGGCCATGGCCCCGAACATGGGGGCCACGTTGATGCCGCGTTTCTCCAGCTCGCGGATGAGGGCTTCATAAACCTGACTGTTGCCGTAGATGATGTAGTCTTGCTGGATGAAGACGGCTACCAACGGCCGATCCGCGCGGTATCCCGGGCGCTTGGCATACCAGGCGGCATAGTCCGGCCACGAGGCGAAGAGACTGACCGCGTCCGGGTGGTAAAGGCCGGCCGCGGCAGCGGGCACCGGTTCGGCGATCTCACCGGGCTCGCCGAGATACTTCACGCGACTGTAGGTCAGTAGCCGCTTGAGGTTCTCCATCCCGAAGCCCCGCCAATACGCTCGAACCTGCGGGTCGATCTCCAGCAAACCTTCGTCGATCAGCTCCTGCTGGGAGCCTCGCCGGTCGAGCTGGACGACGCGCAGGTCCGGCTTGGCTGCCTTCGCGCGTCTCAACACATCCACCAGTGCGTGGGCTTGCATCTGGTCGATCTGCAGCACGTAGACCAGGTCATACTGCTCGAATCGCAGCTCGCCCATCTCGGCGGCGATGGCCCCGGGCGTCTCCGCGTGCACGATTCCTTTGATCCGGACGGATACGCCGGTTTCAGCCGAGGCTCGCGACATCTGCTCGAACGCCCGATCCCACAGGCCCAGGAACAGGATCCGCGCCGGGGCGGCGGCCTGAGTGGCCGGCTGGGCGTCCGGCGCCCGTTGACTCGTGGCACCGAATGCGACTGACGGTGCACCGGCAGCGGTGAGAGCGAGAATCGCGAGCGTGACAGTGGAAAGAAGCTTCATCATCTTGGTTCCAGGCCGATTCCGGAGGGCACCTATGGGTCGTTGACGCTGATCCGGCCTGTTCTTACAGGATCGTGAGCGCTTTCGCCAATCCTACCGGCGACGGGTGCTATGTAACCCACGCCGCGGCACCCCGCCTCGAGCTCGGCGTGGCGGCCTATCATGAACGGCAGGTGAATGAAGGATCTCACTGGAGCAATGACATGATTAAGCCGGCCAAGAACACGATTTGCCTTTGGTACAATGGTGATGCTGAAGAAGCGGCCCGCTTCTACGCCGCGACCTTTCCCGATTCCTCCGTCGGCAGAATCTTCCGTGCCCCGACAGACTTTCCGTCCGGCAAGAAGGGGGACGTCCTGACCGTCGAGTTCACCGTGCTGGGCATTCCATGCATCGGGCTCAACGGCGGCCCGGCGTTCAAGCACAACGAGGCGTTCTCGTTTCAGGTCTCCACCGAGGACCAGGCCGAGACGGATCGTTACTGGAACGCGATCGTGAACAACGGCGGCCAGGAGAGCGCGTGCGGCTGGTGCAAGGACAAGTGGGGCGTGTCCTGGCAGATCACGCCCCGAGTTCTGATCGAAGCGATCAACGATCCCGATCCGGCGGTCACCGAGCGTGCCTTCACCGCCATGATGCAGATGACGAAGATCGACGTCGCCGCCATCGAGGCCGCCCGTCGCGGCTGAGCTTGCCGGACAAGTTCACATTCGGGGGGCGGGCATCTTGCCCGCCTCAGACCGGGCAAAGCCTTCGACACGCGCTATTCGTGCGTCGTGATGCCGACGCGCATCTGTTCAGCGTACAAGAGATCGGCGCGGCTTCGCCCCGAAGGGGCGCGAAGTTAGTAGCCGTGTGCGTCAGTCCACGGACCACAGGCTCTAAGAAAATCATCCCCTGTCAACCAGACGGCGGCTTTGCCGCCCTCTGGTTGACAAGAGAGTTGGATGCGAGCCCCAAACCGGCGGCTCGCGCCGACGGCTACTGGCCGCCGCCCCTTCGGGGCGAGAAGGGGCCGCACGCTAAACACGTACGCCGGCGTTGTCGTCATCAGGAGGAAAGGCGGGCGAGACGCCCGCCCCCCGAGACATGCGCAAAGGAAATGCCGCCATCACCGTACGTGACGGCGGCATTTCCTTTGCGCCTACGTTTATCTTCCGCTCACCGGCACGACCGCCGATGTTCTTCTTCTCTGCAGTCCCCAGCTTCATGGCGCTGGATCTACGCTCTGTAGGGCTGGCTCCAGGCAGCGGGCTTCGATCGCCAGTCGGGCTTGAGATCGTCACTCACTTTGACGATCTTGGCCCGGACGTAGAGATCGTCCCGCTTCAGCGTGTACGAGCCTTCCGTACCTTCGACCGTCTCCAGGACGCGTCCGATCTGGTCGGAATAAACGTCGATCTTTCGAGTCGGACAACGCGGTCCTTCGGTCACCTCGACGACGCGGCTGGTCGGATCGTAATCTTTCTTCGTGCCGATGAACTCGATCCGGTACTTGCCTTCCTCTTGGACCTTGATCTTGACCGACAGTGTTCTGCCGTCGAACTGAATGTCTTCAAAATCCAGTCCGTTGGACGCATAGAAATCGCCGGCGAGGATTGCTTCAATCAGCGCTTCCGTGCTCAGGCTCTCCGCCCGTACGACGCTCCAGGCTTTGGCCGGCTTCTCGTAGGAGTGTCGGTCGTCCGAACCCATGCCCAGGAGAAGCGGCTGATCGTGCGAGGCGCGATAGGCATTGACCACGTCCCAGAATTGCTCCGGCGTCCAGCCTTGCGGATGAGCGTCGTACTCGCCGACGATCTCGTTGTTGTTCAATTCGAACAGCCGAATCTGCGGCAGCGCGATCAGATCGCTGGGCGAGAAGTCGTAATAACGCCACAGAGGATGATTCGCCGTGAAGAGATAGTCGCGCCCGTACAGTTCCCGGCCCTTTTCGAACGTCTGCTCCAGAATCGCTTTCGGCTGGTCCGCCGTGATGTACGGGAACACCTCGCGGACATTGATGAAATTCATGTGGACCTGCTGGCCGTTGGGGCAGCCGCCGGTCTGTTCGTAGCCGGGAATCATGAGGAACTGGCCCGGCTCGACGAACTGCTTCTCCAGTTCGGCGAAGGGTTTCATGCGGACGTAGGTCTTGCCGTCGACCGTGATCGTCCGTACCGAATCAGACCCGAATTTTTCGATTACCTCGTCGATTTGCTTCTGCGTGAGCTTTGACCAGCCGCTCTTCGGCGAAACGACTTTCCACAGGGAAGTCTCACCCTCGAAGGCGGTCAGATCGGACGGCTTGTTGTTGAAGTGGAAGCCGTCGAATCGAAGCTGGTCCGACTGGAAAATGTTGTGGTCGGACGGGCAGATGAAATGGTAGCCGTGCGACTTGTACCAATCCACCGCCCACTCCGGAAGCGGATGGCCGTCGGACCACTGGTTGTGCATGTGCAGGTTGCCTTTGAACCAGCGTTTTTGTGGCCTGGTGGCGCCCGCGGCGGAAAGGCTTCGGATGCCGACGGACAGCGACGCGGCCAGCGCGGCCGAGGCTTTCAGAAAATCACGACGGGAGACAAATTTGGACATGATGATACGTTCCTTTCACCTTTTCGGGATGAGTCTTCCACATGCGCCGGACAGCCAGGATCGTACTGAAGTCGCGAACGATTTCATACCATAATTGCCGAATCGGGACAAACTCTCCCGCCGCGGCGGCGTCCGGTTGCATTCCCCGCGCCGAACGGTCTAATGGAACGCATGGCCGCATCCGTGCCGATTCACCTGCCCGTCTTCCAACGGTTTGACTGCCACAGTTGCACGTACTGCTGCCGCCAGCCGATCGTGCCCGTCAACGAGCAGGATCGCAGGCGGATCGTGGCCGCGGGCTGGCCCGACCGGATGGCCGGTCAGGAGATCTTCGTCCCCGGCGGTGCGGGCCGGCGGCAGGGCTACCGACTTGCCCGACGCGAGGACGGCGCCTGCATCTTTCTCGGCGATGACAATCGCTGCCGTCTGCACGCCGAGACCGGGGCGGAGACCAAGCCGCTGGCCTGCCGACTATTCCCGTTCGTCATCGTGCCTGGGGTGGGCGGCGTGCGGCTCGACTTGCGCATGGACTGTCCGTCGGTGGCGGCCAACAAAGGCCGAACGCTGTCCGTCCATGCCGGGCTCGCCGGCAAGCTGGCGGCCGAAAGCGGAATCACCCGAAGCCTGCCGGGAGTGCCGGCGTGGGGCGCTCAACGGCCGATCACCGAGCGGGAGTTCGCGGCACTGGTCTGTGCGTTCGAGTCGGTCCTGCGGCCCACCGGTCTGCCCTTGCGCGTTCGGCTGGCGGCCGGTTGCCATCTCCTGGATCTGCTCTATGACGCCCGCATCGACAAGGTCCGCGACGAGCGATTCGTCGAACTCCTGGAGTTGCTCGCCAACGCCGCCATGGAGCAGGCGAAGGAAAGCGCCGGCACGGACACCGGCGATGCTCGAAAGATCGACGGAGCGCCCGAACCGGGCGCTGTGCGAGGGCAGCCGCTGCCGGCGCGTTCAGGCCACCTCTTTCGCCAATGGCTTTTCCTACATGCCATTCTCGACGATCCGGAGGCTGTGCGGTCGTCCGGCCGACTGAACCGTCTGGCCGGTCACTGGCGGCGATACGGGCAGGCGCGACGCTTCGCCGCAGGCACCGGTGTCGTGCCGAGAATCCGTCCCCATTGGCCGGACACCACGTTCGAAGCCATCGACGCCGTCGAACCCGCCGGCGAGGAAGCACTCGAGCCCGTCGCACGGGCCCTGCGGCTCAAACTCGACGCCCACGCCTTCGCCGGCCCGGCGTACTACGGCTACGACCTGTTGACCGGCCTGACCGCCTTGTGGCTCCTCCCGGCGGTGATCGGCTGGTTCGCTCGGCTCGCGGCCATCGAGCGCGGCGGGCACGCCCTCTCGCCCGATGACGTACTGACCGGCGTTCGACAAGCCCACGAGACGTTCAGCGTGTCGCCGGTCTTCGCCCGCGTGAGCGAACGATGGCGGGTGCGGGGACTGGCCCGACCCGGCGTTCCCGCGGCGATTCTCCAGCGGTACGGACCGTGAGTGGGGGCGGGCGTCCCGCCCGCCTCATGCATGCAGGATGCACGGGGACGGTTTTCAGCATACACGAGCCGGAAGAAGAGGCAGGCAAGATGCCCGCCCCCCCCGTGGCAAAGCCTGCCACTTCGTGTTGCCCCTCGCGGCGATCTCATTTAACATCCCTATCCTGCGGTTGTACGGCATAGTCTACACGTTGCTAGGGAAAGGATGGACACCCAATGCCAAGACCGGTCACACTCTTCACCGGACAATGGGCCGACCTCAAGTTCGAAGACATGTGCAAGAAGGCCAAGAAGATGGGCTACGACGGGCTGGAACTGGCCTGTTGGGGCGACCACTTCGAGGTGAGCAAGGCCCTCGAGGACAAGAGCTATTGCAAGCGCAAGTGGGAGACGCTCACCAAGCACGGACTGGAATGCTACGCGATCAGCGCCCACCTCGTCGGCCAGGCGGTCTGCGACAACATCGACGAACGGCACAAGGCCATCCTGCCTGATAGCGTCTGGGGCGACGGCAAGCCGGAAGGCGTCCGCAAGCGCGCCGCCGCCGAGATGATGAACACCGCCCGGGCCGCCCGCGTGTTCTTCAATGCCGCTCCCGCCGCCGTCAAGAAGAAGCTGAACAAGGTCGTGGTCAACGGCTTCACCGGCAGCAGCATCTGGCACCTGGTCTACTCGTTCCCGCCGGTGTTGCCTGGCCAGATCGAGAACGGCTACAAGGATTTCGCCAAACGATGGAAGGAAATCCTCGACGTTTTCGACCAGGAAGACGTCTACTTTGCACTGGAAGTGCATCCGACGGAGATCGCGTTCGATATCTGCTCGGCCGAACGCGCTGTCGAGGCCATCAAGGGCCACAAGCGCTTCGGGTTCAACTACGACCCGAGCCACTTCGGCTACCAAGGCGTCGATTACGTCCAGTTCATCCGCCTGTTCAAGGACCGCATCCACCACGTGCACATGAAGGACGTCTATTGGTCGCCCACCCGCACCAAGGCCGGCGTGTTCGGCGGGCACATGGACTTCGGTCACCCCGACCGCTTCTGGGAGTTCCGTTCGCTGGGTCGCGGCTCCATCGACTTCGAGGCGGTCATGCGGGCGCTCAATGAGATCCGTTACGCCGGGCCGCTCTCCGTGGAGTGGGAAGACACCAACATGGACCGCGAGTTCGGCGCTGCCGAAGCGTGCGCGTTCGTCAAGAAGCTCGACTTCCCGCGTTCGGACATCGTGTTCGACGCTCAGTTCGACCGCAAGGGATAACCACGTCGATCGGACGCCGAAACAAAACCCAGGGATCCGGCGATCCCTGGGTTTTTCGTGCGCCCGGCATTACGCAATGACAGGATTTCCGTCTCTAGGAGTATGGAAACGAATGTCCCGATCCCCAAGATATCCGCGGCGAGTGGCCCGCCCGATTGGGCCAGCGTGACCGACGAGATCCGCTGCCCGCTGTGCGAATACAATCTGCGCGGACTCATCGAGCCGCGCTGCCCCGAATGTGGCTATCCCTTCTCCTGGTCGGAAGTACTCGACGCCGCCCGGCACCATCATCCCTATCTGTTCGAGCACCATGGGCGAACCCCGTTCCGATCGTTCTGGCGGACCGTCTGGGGCGGCCGTCGGCCCCGCGTCTTCTGGACGGACCTGTACCCGGCCCAGAAGATCCATCCGCGACTCCTCCTGCTCTACTGGTTGATCACCCTTGTCCCCGGGTTCGTCGCGGTGTTTCTGATCTCGCTGTTCATCACGCAATTCCGGGTTCTGGTCGCGCTGGAACAGATGTTTGATGATGATTTCGCATTCGTGTGGATCACACTGTCCTGGCCGTGGCTCGTCTTCTTGTCGTTGTTGATCTTCCGCTGGTCCATGCACAGGGCCAAAGTGAGCACCGGCCACGTCTTACGCTGCATCGTGTACAGCCACGACGCGTTTTTCTGGGCGGGGTTGTTTTCGTCGGTCCTGCTCGCTGGCCTGCTGATCCAGATCGCGCTGGTGCCAGGTTTCAACATGGCGGCCGTACCCAATATGCTCCCGCCGGTCATGGTGGGATCGGTGCTCGGCCTGGTGCTGGCGCACCTGGTCGCGATCTGGAGACTGTACCGGGCCTACCAATTGTACATGCGGTTCGATCACGTCTGGGCGACGCTGGCGAGCGCGATCATCATCGCGCTGCTGACGCTCGCGAACGTACTGGTACTGTTCGCGTGAATGCCGCCGGAATCGCGCTCGCGCTGCGAGGTGCCGGCGTCGCCTACTCGAGCGTGATGTTCGGCTGCTGCTTGTACACCTGCCACTGATCGGCGATCCGCGCCGCGGCAGTGTCGCCCTTGTGGATGATGATCCGGTAGTTGAACTCGGCGTTTTCGCCCTTCTTCCAGACAACCGATCCATCTCGATCCTTGCCATCGGGGAAGTCGTGCAAGCCGAACGGGTTGGCCGTGTAGAGTCCGTAATCACGAATGTGCCAGGTCGTCGGGTGTCGCAGGTTCTTCGGGTGGTCGAGCACCGCCACGCCCACCGTGTCGTCGCCGAGCGGTCCGACATAATCGCACCATTCCGCCGGCCGGCCCCAGCACTCGCCGGCGCCCACGCCGCCTCGGCTGTTGGTCATTCGGCCGCGGACGTCCCGGGGCGTCTTCGTACCTACTTCGTCCATGGTCACCGCCAGCCGGATCGCCACGATGCCGCCTTCCTTGGTGTCGGCGAACTTCACGTCCATGTCGTCGAACTTGAACACGTTCTGCACGTCGATGACGCGCTGATCCGCGTCGCCCGGGAAGAACGTGTACGTGCGCACTTCCGTGAACAACCGCTGGCCTTCGGGGGTTCGCCACTCAATTTCAGCCACGATGCGACCGAATACCGATCCGCTCTCCAGCTGGACCACCCGGGTCAGCACCTGCTTGGGCACCGGTCGGTTCTTGGGCTCGGCCCAGAAGTCGTACCCCTTCTTGTTGAAGTCGCCGACGCGCACATCGCCGTGAGCCGTCCACAGCGACCGGTGGTGCGGGTGATCCTGTCGCTTGTTCTCTTTCTCGACCTCGTTCTCCCGCATGATGAAGTCACGGGTTACGCCCACGCCAGTAGGCCCGATCACGGGGTAGAGATAGACCTTCGGCTCGTCCTTCTTGAAGTTCAGCGTGGTGAACGGCTTGCCGTCGATGGTCACGTCAATCTGTTCGTCGCTGCTCTTGCGGACCTGCACGCGCGGCTCGACCTGGGCGGGCGCCAGCTGGTACGTGAGGGTCTGGCCTTTCTCGAGGCCGCCGGTCCACCAGTATAGCTGGCCGTCCGCGCTGGCCTGGGCAGCAATTTGCCGGCCCCCAGCCGTCAGCGTGTAATCACCCGCCTTGAGCGCCTTCGCCGGTTTGAACGATATCGGCCCGGCGGGAATACCGTCGCCCGTTCGGACCACGATACTCTCGGCCGATGCCGCGGTGATGCCGATCAACCATGCACACCCGAAGAAGACCAGACCACTGCGAATGCTGAGGAGGTTGAAAATCACAGGAGGACTCCACTGAAAAGTCGGACTCTGGGAACGTAGGCCGGATGGTGCGCCGGCTGCCGCGCCTCGGACACGTCGCAAGGGCAGGCGTCTCGCACGCTTCGACACGCGCCGGATACACGCCCCCCGAACGGGCTCCATTCTCGCGCAACGAATCGGGTTCTGCAAGTGGAAGCGCTGGACGGGGTCGAGCATCTTGCTCGCCTTGGAGGCAGGCAAGACGTCCGACCTCCACAGGCGCTATCGAGGCTGGGCGGCGCTCAGCACACGGTAAGCCGTTTCGGCCACGGTGGTCGGATCGGGCTTGTAATCGAACGGTTCGCAGGAGACCCAGCCGGTAAAGCCGCTCTGCTGGAGAGATTGCAGCACGGCCGGCCAGTCGACAGGCTCACCGTCGCCGGGCCCCAGCGGCATGCCCACGCCTTTGGCCGACGGATGGTTGGCGTGGAAGTGCTTGGCTCGTCGACCGAAGCGTTGAATCGTGCCGATCACACCATCCGGCATGCTCGCCATCGCTTTGACGTCGATCATCACATCGATGTTGGGATGACCGATCTCGTCGGCCATTCGCGTGCTTTCATCCAGCGTCTGGATGAAGTTGGTCTCTTTGGGCGACAAAGCCTCGATGCACAGCGTCACTCCGCGGGCAGCCAGTGTATCCCCGCACGCAGCGAGAACGTCCTTGGCTCGCTTCCAGCCTTCGTCATGCGTGGTGGGCGGTTCGATGTTGCGCTGCTTGGGCGAGCCGAGGATCATGACCTTGCCGCCCAGGTCGCCGCAGAAGTTGGCCAGCGATTTGAGATACTCGCTCGTGGTACGGCGAACGCTCGCATCGGCCGTGGTCAGGTGTAGCCCTTTGGGGGAAACGAACAGCCAGTGCAGCCCGACGATCTCAACGCCGGCATCGGCGGCCGCCCGGACAATTTCCTTTCGACGGGCGGCGCTGATCTCGTCCACGTGGTCGGCCAGCGTGAACGGCGCGATCTCCACGCCGTCAAACCCGATGCGGGCGGCAATCTGAAACACCTCTTCGATGGAGGCAACACCATTCCACGGTTCGTTGCAGGTGGCGAGTTTGAACATTCGTTGGTCCGTTGTCAGTTGTCAATGGTCCGTGGTTCGTGAGCGATATCGAGGATAATCGTCCTGCCGCTTGTCTCTTCGCGATCTCATTCCGCAACCGGTACCCGCTCTGGATCCGCCGGCGCCACCGGCGTCGGTTCGGCCGGGGCATAACGCGTCTTCTCGCGGGTCAGCTCCCGGATTCGCTTGTGGGCAACCTCCACGTTCATCGCGAACCGGGGGTCGGTCTGGTCCTTCTCGTTCTCCAGGACGAGGTAATACCACTCCAGTGCCTTTTCACGCTCGTGTAGGCGGAAATCCAGGATGTGGGCGGCGTGCGACCAAGCCGGATGCGGCAGGTTGGGGTTCCATTCGATGGCTCGCTTGTACCATTCGATGGCCAGCAGGTTGTCGCGTTCCTGACCGTATTCCTTGTGAATCTCCGCGATGTAATAGGCGGCGTCGTCGATCTTGTCGCTGGTCGGATACTTGGCGATCAGCTCTTTGAACTTGTTCAACGCCTTCTTCATCGTGCCTTCGTGATAGAAGAAGAGCACGCGGTGCCCGCCCTTTTCCAGCAATCGCAGGCCTTCCTCGTAGAGCTTGTCCGCCTCGGCGATGGACTCGGTGGGCCGCAGCGAAGGCAGCGGCAACTCGGCATCCAGGATGTAGTTGTACCGATGCACCTTCTGCAGATCGGTCATCTCGGCTCGCGCCAAGTTGGCCTTCTCGTCGAAGCCGTTCTCCGTGTAGAAAGCCACCAGCGCTCTCAGGCAATCGGTATACATCTTGCGGTGGTGATGCATCTCTTCGACGAGGTCGGGTTCGTACGCATCGGCGACGGGAATGGCGGGGATTTCGGGCGTCGTGTCGGGCGCGACGGGCACTTCGGCATCCATGACGTAGTTGCCCATCTTGACCTTGTTGAGGTCCTTCAACTCCGCCCGGGCCCAGTTGGCCTTTTGCTCGTAGCCGTTCTCGCTGTAGAACGTGACCAGCGCCCGCAGGTACTGGATGTAGCCTTCACGGTGGCGGGTCAGCTCGTTGATCAGTTCGACCTCGGAGCGGCCGGCGAGCGGGATCGTCGGCGTCGGCACGGGTACGTTTTCGGCGGCGGGGCCGGCCGAACTCACCTGGTCGGGATCTTTGACAAACTCGTCCGTGGTGCAGCCGGCTGCGAACGCCAGCAGCGTGCCCGAGATCAACCCTGCGACGACGTAAGCAAAGCGCGAGGACCGGACCATGAGGCTGCCTCCTGCAAGAAATATCCCATCCGTGATGGAATGTTTAGCGAGTCTCCCTGCGAGGCCAAGATTAAGCAGCCGCCCGAACGCCGTCAAGAATGAATGCGACGGAGATCCGTCTTCCTGCGGCGACGAAAGAAGCATCTGCCGTACGACCGGCGGCGCCCGGTTCACGAACAGCCATCTCGTCCACGGGCCATCATGTTTATCCACAAGAATTCACAACTGTGGATAACCTTGGCGGCGATCCGAGCTGCGGTTGTGGATCGTTCGCTCGGCGATCTCGTCCGCCCTTGACCCGGAAGGGGGGCGGCGAGCTATCCGCATGTTCAGTCTGGCTGAATCCAGCTTTTCAGATTCGGCGGCGGCAGGCTCGGGTCGGCCGATGTGCTGGCGGGCGAGAGCAGCACGCGGATTCGTGCCGGAGTCTCGCCGGCCCGCCGGAGCTCAACCACGAGCTTCCGGACGCCTTTGAGCGGCCGTTGCGGTGGTTCGGGGTTGACCTCCCGGATGGCCCACGCGGTGTCAGCCGGTTCGATCAGCCGGGCCACCATGCGCTTGCCTTTTTGCCTCAGGACGGCCTGTGGACCCTCGATGGAGACTACCGCCGGCGTGTGCATGGCCCAAGTGATTTCGACGGGCGACGCCGCCTCGATCTCGTCGGTTATCAACACGTGGCTGCGGTCGAGCAGGGCCACGCCCCGCTGTACGCGCCGGGCGTGCTGCGTATACGCGGCAGACAGGTCGGCGACAGCCAGGGCTTGCTGCGGTGAAGACCGAAAGGCGATGATGGGCGCTTTGGCCTTGGTGTCCTGGTTCTCGCCGTTGAGCACAAGCGTGTTCTGGCCTTCGGTGCGAAGCCGGTAGTACGTCCATCGCTTGTTGCCGAAGTAGCCGGGCAGGTTGTAGTCGTCGGCCCCCAGCTCCATCGCCCAGCGCTCACCCAGGGCGTCGACGATGAACGTGCCCAGGTCGAGATTGCTGTGGCTGGCCGCGTTGTTACCGCCTTTGAACCCGACGAAGACAGCATTCGGATCGTTCCACGCGCTACGCATGAAGACTACGTCGATGCCGGTGAAGTGCGCGTCGAGCGGCAGGGCACGGATATCCGCATCGCTCCCGCGTGGATCGTACCACACCAGCTCGAACGCATCGGTGCCCGCTCGCAGCGTTCGCTGATGCCACGCATAGACCGGGCGATCGAAGACGCGGGCCATGAACATCATGAGCGACGCGTTGGCCAGGACGGAGCCACCGTCGGCGAAGTTGAACGTATGACGCGTGGGGCCGGTGCAGTGGATGCGAAACAGGCCGGCCTGGGCGTAACCGGACGATGCCGCCAGACCGAAGTCCGTTCCCAACGCGGTCAGCAGGGCGGCGTGATAGAAGGCCGTATAGCGCATGGCGTAGTGCCAATAACCCGGTCCTTCGGGGCAGCCGCCGTCGGGCTGGAACGACGTCATCGCCAGCGGGATGGACTTGCGGGCGTAATCGATGATTTCCGCGGCGAGTTCGGGTTCTTCATCCGCGATCGCCAAAGCGCCCACCGTCAGGCCGCCGTTGCACACTTGGTTCCAGTTGTTGGTGGTTCTCGTCCACCAGACGGCTTTACGATGGCCGTCCAGACCAGGTCGGAGCCCCTTCTCGATGAGGGCAGTGCGGATGGTCGCGCGGCTGTCTGCCGAGAGCACGTCGTACAGCCAGTCGTAACCGATGCCCAACGCGTTGCTCATCTCGGCCGTGTCGAGAAAGTGGCTGGGGTTCCAGTCGGGGAACGCCGCTGCGGCCAGCATCTCTTTCTCAGCTCGCGCGGCAAACCGGCGATCGCCCTCCAGCCGGTACAGGAGCGCCAACGTGGCTACCCGATCCAAGCAGGCCCGGCTTTGCGCGAGCAGCCGCGGCCCTACCAGCTTGTGCTCGACCGTCGGTTCGTCTAGCAGCTTTACCGCCAGCGCATGGAGATCGTCACGCAGCTTGCGGGCATCGGGATGCTCCTGGATGAGCTTACGAATGCGTTCGATGTCACCCTCGACGATGAACAGCCGCGGATGCCCCGGCCGAAGGTTGGCCAGGATCTCCGTCTGCGCCGATGGCTGGGAAGCATCTCGAGAGAGTGCAGTGTCACAGACCGCCAGGACCATCGCCAGCGTCAGCATGAAGCACGAATGTCGCATGAATTCCTCCGGTCTTCTTTCGCCGCGTCTCCGTGTCGCCGTGTCGTTCTTTCCCTTCCGTCGTGTCGTTTCTTACTTGTACATCAAATACTTTGCCCGGGTCTTCATGAACGACTCCCGGCCGGAATTCCAGAACTTGACGATCTCGTCCGCCGACTTGCCGGCCAGGAACATCTTGCGAATCTGGTCCGTGCCGCAGACCTTGTCGAACATGTCATCCCGCTTGCTGCCGAAGAACTCATGGTCGGGGTAGAGCCGCCGAGTCGCGTCCATGATGTGGAACTGGATGGACGTGAGATCCGCCGCGTCGCGATCGACCAGGTGCACCTGCACACCGCCGAAAAAACTCTTGGTGTCTCGCAGGTAGTAGTGCTTCCACGATAGCGGGCGAAATACCACGCCGGGCAGATGGCGATCGTTCAGCGCTTGGGCCAACTTTTCGGGCTCTACGAACGGCGCGCCGGCCAACTCGAAGGGGAGTGTATAACCCACGCCTTCGCTGAGCACCTGCAACTCGCCCATGATCCCGGTGGCGGCATAGAACAACGCACTGTCCTTGCGGGGAACATGCGGTGACGTGGGCACCCAAACCAGGCCCGTCTGATCAAACCACATCTCCCGGGTCCAGCCTTTCATGGGCACGACGGTCAGGTCGCACTTCACGCCGCCGGCCAGCCAGCCTTCGCCGTTGATCATCCGGGCCAACTCGCCGCAGGTCATGCCGTAGATGTACGGAATGGGCAGGTGGCCGACGAACGACTTGTACTTCAGGTCGAGCGGGCGACCCTCGACGCGGTTGCCGGTGAGCGGATTGGGCCGATCGAGCACGACGAACGCGATGTTGTTTTCGGCCGCAGCTTCCATGGCCAGCGCCATCGTGCTGATGTACGTGTACGACCGGCTGCCCACGTCCTGCACGTCGTAGACCAGCAGGTCGATGCCCTTGAGCATCTCGGGCGTGGCCTTGCGGGTCTTGCCGTACAGCGAGTACACGGGCAAACCGGTCTTGGCGTCCTTGTCGTCCTGGACGTGGTCACCGGCGTGGATATTGGCTCGGATGCCGTGCTCGGGTCCGAAGAGTGCCACTAAACGGACCCCCTTGGCGTTAAACAGCACGTCGGCCGTGCTCCGCAGGTCCCAGGTCACGCCGGTGGGGTTGGTGATCAGACCGACCCGTTTGCCCTGGAGGATCTTGAAGCCATCGGCTTCCAGCACGTCGATGCCCGTCTGTACCACCGGCCGAGGCGAGGCGGCTACGCTCACGGCAGCGAAGGCCAACAACGTCAAACCGGTCGTGGGAAACAGGTAGTGGATTCGCATGGAGTTGCCTCGAATTGAGTCAGGCTCAACACCGGACCGCTCCGGTGGGGGACGTTGAAGCGGGATATTATATAAAAGCGGAGGATCTGCCAAGCGGTGGGATAACAACGATGGGAGACGGCGGGGGGAGACTCCCTGCGGGGTCGTCGAATGGGTTCGAGTGTCGGGGCCAGGAAAAAAGAGACGGCGGGGTCAAGCCCCGCCGTTCGCTATTCGGTACGGTGAATTGAGTTGGTGTGCGACCTGTCGGCCGTCAGTCCTTCAGAAGGAGGTAGTCCAGGCCGAACATGTAGGCCTTGTCGGCTTTCGGGTTGGCGCCGACGATCTCGACGGTCAGCTTGTTGTCGCCCTGGACCAGCTCGAACGTGCCCAGGTCGATGGGACCCGAGGGGATCACGCCGTCGTTGTACAGGTCGATGGGTTCGCCGGCCTTCTTGCCGTTCACGTACAGTTGCACGATGCCGTAGTCGCGGGCCTTGGTCAGGCCGACTTCAATCCGCTTCGGACCGGCCTGGGGGGCTTTGAAGTGCACGGTCAGCTTGTCACCGGGCTTCGTGCCGTGCGTCCACCACAGGTGATGGCCGTCGCTGAATTGGTTCTCGAAGCCCGTCAGATCCTGAATCTCGGTTCGGCCCTGCCCGGTCTTCTCCACGATCTTGAGCTTCTCGCCTTCCTGGCAACCCTTGACCTTGTACACCACCGGCTTGGGCATGTCTTCGAGCTTCACATCATCGCGGGTGATGGGCTTGAAGAAGTGCTTGCCGCCGGGCCGGGCGTACCAATAGCTGACCGCGGCACGGTTAGTATACGTTTTCTCCGCCCAATGCCAGTTCTCGATGTCGAACTTGAAGCTCTTGGTGAACGGGATGTCATCGATGATGTGGAATCGGTTGACCGACGTGTTGCCGTAGTTGCCCGGACCATCGCACCGGGGCTGATTGTGATAGGCATGGACGAAACGGGCGGGCGAGCACCAGGCGTAGCCGTAATAGTCTTCCGTGCCCGTGCCGAAGTGGCTGGGGAACGTCTCGCCGTCCACGTAGATCTTCTCATCGCCTTCACCCCACCAGCCGCGAACGGGGTTCTGGATATGCAGATGGCCGCCGACGAATCGGCCCTGGCCCGTGCACTCCAGATGTGCCCAGTCGGTGAACGGCCGGGTGGGCACCTTCTTCTCCTGCCGCCAGCCGGCGTGGAAGTGGAGGCTTCGGTCATCCCAATCGTAATCCACCGTCGAGACGCCGCCGTTGAGCCGCACGGTCTGATCGCCGAGGTTCTCGAGGCTCACCGTTGCATTGCGGGCGAACGGCATCCACCAGTGGCTCCACAAATCGGGCGTGCTGTCTTCGGTGATACCCAGCGGGAGCGAGGCGTACGGCGTGAGCCCGGGAGCTGTTCCGTAGTAATCGCCGATCGGGCACTCGACGGTCTGCTCGCCGTCGAACGTCATCCTCACGACCACGGCCCGCGCGGCCGTCTCGATGTTCTCGGCCTGGATGTGCGTGAGGAATCCGACGATGGCCTTGGGGCCGGTGGCTTCAAAGATCGTCTGCTTGGCGCCCGGGGCCAGCGTCACTTCGTACAGCTTGCGCACGCGGTCGGCTGGCGGCGGAACCTTCATTCGCGGCGAATTAAGACGATCGGCGATATCCTCGATCTTGCTCGCCAGACGCGACAGATCAGCGGCCTTGAAGCTTTCGACCGCCGTGCCACTTGGATACGTGCGGTAGTTCACGTGATAGTAGAAGCCGCCCTCGTCGCTGGTGACTTTGCAGTGTTTGGCGTAGGCGATGGGGAAGTAGAGGTTCCAGCCCTTGGAACGCTCGCCGGCCAACGGACGGGGCATGCCCGGCAAATCGCCACCCAGGATCTTCTGCATGGGAGATTCGAGCACGGGTGTGTCGCTGCCGTCGAGATAAATGCGAAGCGTGCCCTTGGGATTGGCCGACCAGATGCGGACGATGACGCCGGGGCCTTCGGCGTCCATCATCACGTGTTCCTTGCGGCCGTTCTTCTCTTCGATCCGCAGATAGTGTCCGCAGTCGGCATTGGCGAACCAGTCCTTGTCCGGCGACTGGGTCGCCCGGTCCCAACTGGAGAACTGCTTCGTGACGTAGGACGGGTCGGGCAGTCGCGTGAGGCGCTGCAGATCGATCAGATCGTTCAACAGCGTCTCGGTGTTGATGGCCGGCGCTGCGACGGCGACACTCGTCAGCGCAAGCAGGATAACAGCGGTCGCCCGGGAGACGGCACGATTCTGCATGATCGACTCCTTCGCAAAAAAAGGGAATATCGTCCGGACTCAGACCGGTGCGTATTGTGCAGGCTCCGCGGACCTCGGGCAAGCGCAGTCGCGCATGCGGATGGGTCGACGATCCGGCTTGACGGCGACGATCACTTGAGCAGGAGGTAGTCCAAGCCGAAGTGGCAGCTCTTTGTGGCCGCCCGGTTGGATCCGACAATGACGACCGACAGCTGGTTGGGGCCGGCCGCGAGGGGGAACGAGCCCAACTCGACTGGGCCGGTGGTCGTCGTGGTGGGCGCGTACAGGTCGATGGGGCCAGCGGCGCGGCGACCATCCACGGACAATCGGAAGATTCCGAACGTCGGCCCCTTGGTGAAGCTCGCCACAACGATCTGAGTGGCAGCCTTGGGCGAGTCAAATTCGAGCGTCAGTTTTTCGCCCGGGCGAGCTTCCGACCAGAGCAGATAAGCACCGTCGCTCCACTCTCCGTTCCCGTTCGTCTGCTCCTTGACCGCTCGGCCGGCTGACTTGTGCACCGTGCGCAGGCTCTCGCCTTCCTGGGCCGCATCCACCTTGAACCACTTGAAGCTTTCCAGGGCGACATCGGCTGGGGTGATGCGGGGTCCGGCGCTCTTGCCTCCGGGCCGCGCGTACCAGTAACTCACCGCCGCGCGGTTGGTGTAGGCGTCGCCATCGGCGTCCATCCAGTTCTCCATGTCGAACTGAAAGCGCGTCGTGAACGGGATGTCGTCCATGACGTGAAAACGGCTCACGCAGGTGTTGCCGAAGTTGCCCGGGCCGTCGCAGCGAACCTGGTTGTGATACGCGTGCGTGAACGGAAGCGTCGAACAGTACGCGTACCCGTAGTAGTCCTCGGTGCCTGTGCCGAAGTGGCTGGGGAAGCTCTCTCCGTCCACGTAGATCTTCTCGTCGCCTTCTCCCCACCATGTGCGGCGAGAATTCTGCAGATGCAACATGCCGCCAACGAATCGGCCATGGCCCGTGCATGCCAAGTGCGTCCAATCGAAGGTCGGTCGTGCGGGGATTTGTTTGCGGGTTCGCCAATCGGCGTGAAAGTGCAGGCTGCGGTCGTCCCACGTCCAGGTGGACGTGCAGAGCGTGCCGGCCAGATGCACGGGCTCATCGCCCAGGTTCCTGGCCTCGATCACGGCGCTGGTCGAAAACGGCATGATCCAGCGGCAGTACATGACTGGCGGGCTATCGCTGGTGACGCCTGCGGGCAGCGAATCGAATGCGTTCAACCCCGGGGCGGTGGCGAAGAAATCGCCGAGCGGGCACTCGACGGTTTGGCGATCGTCGAACGTGATCGTCAGCACGATCGCGCGGGCGGCGTTTTCAATGTTCGCAGCGGTCAGGCGGACACGGAACTCGCAAATCGCACCCGGGCCGTTGTGCTGTTCCCACAGGATTCGCGGGCGGGCAGAATCGAGCGTGGCGTCAAACTCGGTCGTGCTGCGATCGGCGGGCAGTGCGGCGCGCTCGCGCGGGTTCGCGAGCGTTTCGGCCGCCAGACGGATTTTCTCTCGCAATCGCGTGCAGTCGCCCGGCGAGAACGTCCGGACGGGGGTGCCCGGTGCGTACGTGCGATAGTTGATGTGATAGAACGAGCCGCCTTCGTCGGTTGTCACAACGCAACGGCCGGCGTACGGGATGGGGAAATAGAAATTGTATCCGCCCGATCGTTTGCCGCTCAGCGGGGCAGGGAAGTCTTCGACGGCCCCGCCAAGAAGGTCTTGCATTTTCTGCTCGATGACCGGCTGGGTGCCTTCGTCGAGATAAATCCGCAGGACACCCTTGGGGTTGGCCGACCAGATGCGGACGATCGCGCCCGGGCCCGCGGCGTCCATCATCACGTGTTCGGTGCGTCCATCGCGCTGCTCCGTGCGGATGAACTGGTCGTAGTCGCAGTTCGCGAACCAGTCCTGCGTGGGCGACTTGGCGCTGCGATCGTAACTGGAGAACTGTCGCGTGACATAGGCCGGATCGGGCAGCCGGGCCAGCCGTGGCAGGTCGGTCAAGTCGTCCAGCAGACGCGCGGTGTCGATGGCGTCAGCTCGGACGAAGATGACACATAAATGGCAAAAAAGAAGGGTGAACAGGAACGATGAACGACGAATGATGAGTGACGGAATAAGTTTGAATGTCGAATCATGAATGCGTGCGGGGGGAGGGGGCGTCACTCGTGTGTTGGCAGAGTTGCGTGTCATCGGGTCCAAGCTCCTGTTCGTACGCCGCCGCTCTTGACGACGCCGAGAGTGCGCGCGGTATCGCATGCCCCTTCGCGATTCGTGACGGATCGCCAGAGGCACGTTCACCGTGCGGTCAGTGCGGGAGCCGGGCGCACGCGGGAAGCGTCCACCGCCTCGGCGAGCAGAGCGGCTTGTCCGGGCGGGGCGACGATGAAGCGCACCATCTCGTTGACCGGCACGAGCCGCACGTAGCCGCTCATCAGCAGCGGCTCGGGCGTGCCGAAGCAGTCGATCACCTCCATGGTGGCAGGCAGCCCCGCGAACGACAGGTACGTCGGACTCCAACCGAAGGGACGCCAGATCGCCGCCACCGCACCGCCGTCGTCCTTCTCGAAGTATAGAATTCGGCAGCCGTCGGGCTGATCAAGCCAGCGCACGAGCGTGGCATCGTTCAGCAGCGACGCCATGCGCTCCAGCGCCACCAGTGCGGGCCGCGGCGTCAGGTCGCGCTCGTGCAGACGTCGTCGGTCGGATTCGTACAGCGACGTCGGCGGATCCAAAGCCACGGCATCGCAACACACCATCTGGGCCCCGGCCAGGGCCCGGATCAGGATCGACCGCACCATGTGGGATGCAGCCCGCACCGGGTCCGGTGGCGATTCGATGCGAACGACCGGGCCGGCCTGGGTCTCTGTCGCAACGAGGTCAAGTCCGCTTTCGCCCAGCACGTTCGCGCCCAAGAGCACGGGGACGCCGAGATCCCAGATGTTGAACTCGCGTGCGTACCGCTCGCCGATTCGCTCCAGCAACGGTTCGGACGACTCCGGCATCGCTCCGCGCGTACTGGCGTAACCCACGACGAGGTTGGGCACGTGCGACCACGTCGCCGTTGGGTTCGTGTCGCTCGATGTTTCCAGCGCGGACACGTCGAGGATCACGCGGCCGTGCGGCGATACCGCAGCCAGCGTGCGGCTTACCCACTCCATCTGCTCGCGGTACTCCGCGGCGGGACGGGTGGCCGACGCCGGCGGGCTGATCACCATGCCGAGCGGCGGCAGCGGGTTGTTCGCCATCAGCTCCTCGAGGAACGGCTTGCGGTATTGATCCGAGGTCGGAACCGTCACCGCAGCGACCAATTCGACATCAGCCTGCTTCACACGATCGAGCGAGGACTGCCACAATGAAATGTCCCATACGCCGGGCGTTGTCTGAACGGCCGACGCGGGCAGATCCATGAGCACCCAGCCCACGCCCAACGCAGTCGTGTAGTTCGAGGCCGCCTCGCTGACCACGCGCAGTCCGTATCGGTTACCCAAGGGGACGGGATCGTCGAACGAGATCACCGCGGCGGCCTTGCGGTCCTGCGAGATCAGCTCCGACGCTCCCGGCTCGCCGCTCCACAGGCTGGCCAACAGCCGGTAGTAGCCGCGCGGCAGCTCGATGCTGATCTTCTCGACGAGCTTGCCGCTGCGGGGCATGACCGGGTTGATCGTGCGGCTGTACACGCTGCGATCCCATGCGTCGAGCACGTCGATGGTCAATGTGCCGATTTCGCCAATCAGGGGCGATTCCGCGCCGGTAAGAGCGGAGGCTTGGCCGAGCGGATTGGCGGCCAGTTCCACAGAGAACACTGCCGGCTCGCCTTCCGCCACGATGTTGGCCAGGTCCGATGTCACCGGCACCGGCCCCGCGATGCCCACTTCCACCGGCTCGGCCTGCAAATAGGTTTCGACGGGCGCATCCGTGAGGCTCACCGCATCCAGCGAACACTCGAGCGGTTCGAGGGCGTCGTTGGGAATGTCCAGGATCAACTCTGCTTCATGCAGGTCCGCTCTTTGCTCGGGCGAGTCGGCGGTGACCTTGAACACATGCGTCAGCGTCTGCCATTCGGGCCGCAACGTGAGCGTGACCGCTCCCAGCGTTCGCCGGGCCGTTCGCAGATTGACTTGCATCCGGGCCGGCTGACTGGCTCGGGCATAGAGCTTCAGATGCCAGGCGCCGGCGGCGACCGGATGGTGGAGGTTCAACGGTCCGAAGCCGATCCGGCCAGTTCCGGCGGGAATGCGAAGCCGCAGCGATCGCTCGCCGACCACTGCCTCGGTGTCGTACTCAAACTCCAGCGGCAACGCGGTGCGATCGCCGCCGGGCCAGTCACGCAGATGGCTGGCGAAAAATGCGCGGCGATGCGTCTCGAAATCGCCCCCCGCGATCAGGTTAACGGCGGCGCCGGCGGGACGGCTGGCCGGGCCGGGTTGCGTGGATGCGGTCAGATCCGGCTCCGGCCGCGCCCGCATCTCGATGCGCCGAATGCACAGGCCGGCCCCGCCGCCGGCCAGTTCGATCCGCAGCGACGCTCGTGTCACGTCCTGGCTGAATTTCATGTGCCAATACAATGGCTCCCATCCCGGAGCCACTTCCGCGTGGAGGGGGAGACGGATGTCTTTGATCGCGCCCGCCGAGTCTTCCGCCACGACCGATACGCGCACGTGGCGCAGACGTTCCAGACGGCGAGACGAGGGACAACTCAGATCAAGGCTCAGTTGCACGGTGCGACCGCGCAGCAAGTCCGGGTCGAGCCGGCGCTCCAGACCGCACACGCCGGACGCGTTGGCGGGGGCCGTGATCTCGACACCGGCGATGGATTCGAACCGGCACGGCTCGAGGGCCGGTGCACCGAAGGTACTCCAAGCCGACGGCGGTTGCAGATCGTCGCGATCGAACGTGTCGCTCCACAGCAGCGACCAGTCCGCCGAGCGAGGCAGATGGCGGCGTTGCGTGGAATCGTCCATGCGGCCCGCGTGCGGCGAGTACGTTCGGCGGACCTGCTCCAGGCTCAGAGGCATGGCCGGTACGCGATCTTGGACGTTTGTCCGAGGTGCGGGGTTCGCTCCGGGGAGTAGACAACCGGGGAGCAAGCCGGCTCCGGCCGCAGCCAAGGTGACTGATGCGATCAGTATCGGGCGATGACGAGAATACTCGACCATGAATTCACAGTCCCTGCAGGATGCGCCCTCGAAGGCTCAGCAACTCGGCGAAGGCGCGGAAGATGACTCGCGGATGGGCGCCGGTGGGCGTGCCGGCCAGCCGCGGGTAATGATGCACGCCGACCTGCCCAATCCGGTAGCCCCGGCGGATGGCTCGGGCCAGCAATTCCGCCGAGATCAACGCGCCGCGGCTGTGCAGCGGAATCTCCTGCAGCAGGCGGCGGGGGATCAGCTTGAACGCGCAGTCCACGTCGCGAATCTTCATCCGGAAAAGCAGGTTGCAGAGCGTCGTCCAGCCCCACGCGTTCACCTTGCGCATCCAATGGTCCTTGCGGTCCAGGCGGTACCCGACCACCAGGTCGAACCGATCCAATAGTTCGATGAGTCGGGTGATCTCGCGGACGTCGAACTGCCCGTCCCCGTCCGTGCAGAACACCCAGTCCTTCCTCGCTTCCCTGAACCCGCGCTGCAGCGCCCCGCCGTAACCCTGATTGGGCCAGTTGTGCACTGCCCGCACGCATTCGTGTTCGCGGGCCAGGCGTTCGGCGATCTCCCCGGTCGCATCAAGGCTGCCGTCGTTCACCACGATGATCTCGAAGTCGCTGAATAACGCGCGACAGGCCTCGAGAGCGGCCAACGTGGTGCGCTCGACATTGCCCTGCTCGTTGTAGCAGGGAAGGATGACCGAAACGCTGATATCCCGCATGTCGCTCTCGGGACCAAGTCAGAAACGATGCGTCCGCGCGAAGACCATGGCGGCCACAGGCCCGCTGCGTCCGGAAAGGCGGATTATTAGCGACGGCGGGAGTTCTGGGAAGAGCCCCAAGAAGATTTATGCCTCAAAGCTGTCCCAGGCTCGGGGCCGGCCTGGCGTGCAATACGTTCGGGCGGCTCGTAGAATTGCAGGTCATGCAGTCGCCCGTCCCATCCCGAGATGGTTCGCCCGCCCTGGTCCGTCCGTGGGTGCCGTGGGTCGTACTGGCGGCAATGGTTGTGGTCTTCTGCGGCCTGGCATGGTGTTCCGTGCAGCACGTGAACACGCTCTGGGATGAGCTGAACGATCACCGTGTCGCCGTGGCCTTGTTGGATCAGCCGCTCCGGGGCAGTGACATAGACGCTACGCAGGCCCGGCTGCCCATGTACGTGACCGCGGGCGCGTACGCGCTCACCGGCCCATCCATCCGTGTGGCCCGGGCGGTGAGCATCGCCATGGGGGCGGTCGCCATCGTGCTGACGTTCGTGGCCGGCCGACGCTGGTTTGGCACCGTCGCCGGATTACTGGCTGCAGGTCTGCTGTCCATCGCGCCGCATTTTCTCACGTTCGCCCGCACCGCCCTGACCGAAGGTGACGCGTTTTACCCGGTTGCCGTGCTCCTGGCGCTGCTAGCGTTCGACCATTATCTGCGTCGGCGAGACTCGGTCCGGCTGGGATTGTTCGCTGTGGCTCTCGGCGTAGCCCTGGCCACCAAGTTCTACGCCATCTTCCTCGTGCCGGCCTTCGTGCTGTGCGACTTGCTCGACGTGCGGCGACGGGCTGAAGCCCCGGCAGGACAGCCGCCCATTAGTGTGATTGATGCACGGCGAGCCGACGGACGCGTCATGCGAATCTGGGTCTTCACCGCGCTGGGGCTTGAAGGAGCGGCGGCCGTCGCGGCCCAGATCGGCTTTTCGCGAGTCGCCGCCATCTTGTGGGCGGCAGGACTCCTGACGCTCATCGGCGGTGCGTTGCCGGTTGCCAGCCCGGCGATGCGCAGCGCCGCCGCACACCTATGGAAAGACTCCACGGCGCCTTCCCCGGCCGACCGCTACGGCCTGCGGGGGCGAGCCCGTTGGAGCGTGGTCGACGGCTGGCTCGTCGCGTTGCCGCTGGCCGTCGCGGTGTGCTGGGCCATCTGCCCGGCTCACGTGCTGAACCCCGAGACTGCCCGTGCCCTGGTCCGCTCGCTCGTGCGGCCTGTCCCGCCCGAAGACATGGTGCGCCTCATCGATCCGGCACGGCTGTATCTGGGCATCATCCTGCTCAAGCTGGGACCGCTGCTGGGCGTGCTCACGTTGGTCGCACTCGTTTGGGCATGCGTTCAGCGGAGCCACGCGGGTCTGACATTGCTCGGCACGACCTGCATGGTGTATCTGCTGCTCTTGCTGCTTCTGCCCATTCGTCAGTCGTTCTATCTCATGGGCATCTACCCGTTGCTCGCGCTACTGCTGGCCGCACTGGTCGTGCACGTGACCGGCCGGCTGAGAGGCCGTGAGCGGCTGGCTTCCGCGTGGCTCGCACTGGTCGCCACCGCATGCCTCTATCTGATGTGGGGCATGATCTGGAGCTATCCGGAGTTCGGATACTACGGCTATACCTTGGTGGGCAATACTTGGCTCGGAGCCGAGTCGCGAGGCTACCGCAATCTGATTCAGGTAACCAATGACGGAACCGAAGACGCCCTGCGCTGGCTTGCCGAGCACGTGCCGCCGGGCCGTCGCGTGATCAGCTACTTGTGGGACGATCACGTCATCGACGCGTTCCTCGAGCACACGCCCGTCCCGTTTCATCTGGTCCGGCGTGATGCGTTTCATCTCCGCGGCTCACCGCCGCGCATCGACGATGCCGACTTCGTGGTCGTCGGGCTCAACAACAAGGTGAGCTATCACGATGAGCCGCCTCGGGAGCAACTCGAGCAGTTGTTCGACCGGCCGGCTCGCCACGTGGTACGGCGAGGTCGTGGCCGGTCCGAAATGCAGGTGGTTCAGATCTTTTCGCGCAAGGCCCCGGCCATGCCCGCCTCCGAACCGGAACGACCGTAAGCCCGCTGCCCGCGAATCGGCGCGATCAAGCGTGCTTCCATGCCTTCGCCCGGCGCAGTGCGGATCTCGAAACTGCCGCCCAAAAGCCCCAGCCGTTCGTGAACGCTCCGCAGGCCGAACGAATCGCCTTTGGCCCAGCGCTCCTGCAGCTTGGCCAGATCGAAGCCCTTGCCCCGATCCGAGACCGTGATGATGATCCGGTCCTCGTCCAGCCGTTTCACTCGCACCTCGGCTTGCGGAACCTGGGCGTGCTTGACGACGTTGAACAGCAGTTCACGGACGCACTGGAACAGAAACACGCGAATGTCTTCGTCTTCCGGCTCGTCGCTTGCCTGCACGTCCACGCGGAGCCCGTGCTTTTCCTCCATCTGCTGGGCGAGCCAGTCGAGAGCCGCTCCCAGCCCCGTCTCATATAGCATGGGCGGACTCAGCTCGACGCTCAACGATCGTGAGGCGGCGATCGATTCGTCCAGCAACTGGGCCGCCTGCCGGACCCACGTGGCGGCCCGATCCTCCCGAACGACCTGCGCGATCGCCCCGATCTTCATCCGGGCGGCGATCAGCAACTGCTGGAGGTGGTCGTGCATCAGCAGGGCCAGTCGTCGCCGCTCGCGATTCTCTGCCTGTGTCAGTTGGGTGGCCAGCACACGGAGTTGCTCGCTGCGTTGTTCAGCCTCCCGCGTACGCTGGACGAGCGCTTCGTTAAGTTCCTCCAGGCGGCGATGCGTCTCTTTGCTTTCCGTGATGTCGATGGTCACGCCGACCATGCGCACTCGCTGGTCCTGACGGTCTCGCAGCACCTTGCCTCGCGAGCTGAGCCAACGGACCTGCCCGTCCGGCCGCGTGACGCGGTACTCGAGCGAGACAGTGTTGACGTCGTCGCGACACAGCGAATCGATGGCGACGCTGTCGCGGTCCTGCGGATGCAAGCACGCTCGCCAGACTTCGTAGCTGGGCTGAACCGAGCCCGGTTCGAGCCCGAGCAATTGGAATTGCTCGTCCGACCAGCGGATCTCCCGCGTCTGCAGATCGACGTCCCAACTGCCCACGCCGGCGGCCGCCTGGGCCAGCTTCAGCCGGGCTTCGCTGGCTTCCAGTTGATCTTCCAGTGTCGCGTTTCCGGCCAGTGTTGCCGGGGACGTTTCAGCCAAGTGAGCTTCCAGCCGCTCGAGGTCGCGCTGAGCCTCGGCCAGTCGTTGGCGGGCAAGCCTCAGTTCCTTGGCATGCGCCTGGAGTTGCTCCTCGGCCTGGCCGCTCCGTTCGGACCGGCGAACGGACTCGCCGGACTCGGCCGCCGCGTTCTGGAGCTCCGGGAATTCAGGAGTGTGCCCCATACTTGTGACTCAAATGCCAAGCAGAGATAGGCTGCTCTGAATTGCGCCCGACGGGAACATTGTATGTTCCCTCTGGCATCCGAGGGGCGACGAACAGAAAAAAAGCGCCTCATCTCCACTGGAGATCTCTCAGCGTCTCCTAGTGACGCCACCCATTGAATTCCGGATCTAATATACCGGAACTGCCTCGGCGGTACAGGAAATCTCGATTTTCTTGACGTTGATTGGCTTGGAAAACACCTAGATAACCAGGTTTGCGGTGAGACTCGGCAAAGATTGCAGCGCAGTTCCGGGGCATTTGCCCTATTCTCGCTGGAGGGGCAGCTCGCACGGGGCGCCGTTCAACGGAGAATCCGTTTATTGCCATCGGCGGTTTTCGCACACCCGGCGTTGCGCGATCGCGCGCGAGCGCGCGACGGGACGGCGAAATTACTCGACCGGCTTGGTTCGCGGAGACGTGGAGAAATCCACTTGCGGCCGGCTTCGCGCCGCTTCGTCGATCTCGAAGTACTCGGCCTGATCCACACCGGCCAGGCTCGCGTACAATCGCCCAATGGGCTGGCGAATGAAGCGATTCAACTCGGCGACCGCTTCGTTGTAGCGCATCCGCTCGACGGCAAGTCGATTCTCCGTGCCTTCGAGTTGGTCCATCAACGCCCGGAATGCCTCGTTACTGCGCAGCTCGGGATAGGTTTCGCGCAGCACGAGCAAGCGCGACAGCGCCGACTCCAGCCGTCCGGCCGCCTGGGCCTTCTCGGGCACACTGTCCGCCTGGAAGTACGCTTTGCGTGCCTCCGCGATGCCGAGGAAAACCTGCTGTTCCTGGGCGGCCGTGCCTTTGACCGTTTCGACCGCGTTCGGGATCAGGTCGTATCGACGTTGCAACTGGTTGTCCACCTGGGCCCATTGGGCTCGGACCTGCTCGTCGAGATTCACGGCGCGGACATAGCCTCTGTAGATGCAGCCGCCCGCGAGCACGGCCAGGACCACGAACAGGACGATCACGCCGATCAGGACTTTGGCTATCGAACGCATCGTTGTGCTTCCTCGATTGGTTGGGCGCAGCATGGCTCCGCAAGCCGGACAATACTTCGCCCGGCTCGCCACCGGCTGTTGACACTGCGGACACACGTTACCATCGGGCACCGCCGCCACCTCCGCCGAATCGGCCTCCGCCACCGAACGAACCCCCGCCAAAGCCGCCGCCGAATCCCCCGCCGAATCCGCCACCGAAGCCGCCGCCGAAACCGCGACCCATGCCGCCTCCCCATCCCGATCGGCGCGACCCGGAGTTCATCAGCATCCAGAACAACATCCAGGGCAACCAGCCGCCGCTACGCCGATTGTAGGAAAACGAGCGGCCGAATACCGACAGCAGCAGAAAAACGCCAACCAGCGTGATCAAACAGCAGCAACCGCCACCGCTGCCAGGTACGCGGGGGCCGGGAACGCCGGTTCCCGGCGGCGGTCCCGGCCGCCCTGTCTGGGGCTGAGCAGCCGGGGCTTGCGACAACTTTGCGCCTGACGCGTCGGCCACGCGATCGGCGGCCAACCGGGCGAGTTCGTACAGGCCGTCGGCGTACTGCCCCTGTTTGAAGTACGTCCCGGCGATGGCGCGCGTTGTGCTGCCGATCCACGAGTCGGGTAGCACGGCTTCCAGCCCATAGCCGGTATGGATGCGCACTTCACGCTCCTGGAGCGCCAGGCCGATCAACGCGCCGTTGTCTTTACCGCGTTGACCCAGCTTCCAGGCCTCGGCGTGACGGTGGAAAAAGCCGAAGACGTCTTCCCCGTCCGTGCTCGGGACCGTCAGCACCTTGATCTGTGCGGTGGTCTTGCGCTCCAACTCGCTCAAGAGTGCTTCGATCTGTTGTTCGCGCGCGGCATCGATGATGTTCGCCCGGTCGACCACGTGCGTGCCCGGGTCTGGAACCGTGATCTTGCCCAGGACGGACGCAGCGGCGGCGAACAGGACCAATGCCGCCAATGCAGCGCGTCGGGCTGAACCGATGAGAGCACTCGAGGAAAACGCGGCGGCCGGGTTAACGCGCATCAATCCAGTTCCCCAGGGCGGTCACATCATCGTAGAGCAGTTGGAACGTACCCCAGTCGTGCCGTTGCGTCGGATCCAACGCGGCCCGCACGCCGGCGAGCTTGCGGCCGGTGACGGTCTCGATCCGGGCGACCGTATCGGCCGTGGGCCGGGCCTCTCGCTCGCCCTCCAGCCAGGCGATGCCCCGCAGAATCCGCATCAGTCCCTCCGCCACGTCGGCGACCACGTCATGAAGCAGCCGGTCGCGGCCCGACGTGCTCAGCAGGCCGTCATGCATCGCCAGCAGCGCGGTCTTCAGCTCGCGCTCGCATTTTGTGCGGACGTGGGCCGGGTCGAACGTCAGATCGTTGAAGTAGTCCTTGCCGAACACCAGCACGTGTTGCTGCTGGATCTCCAGCAACTCCAGCGGGAACGTATCCAGCGAACGGGCGATGTACTCGGGCGTCATCACCACCGGGGCGGCAATGCCCGATTTGGCCATCCGGCTGCCGTGCTGGCCCAGTATGCGCAGCATCTCCAGGTCGATCTTCTCCAGTACGAGCACGTTGCGGGCAGGCTGCGCCGACGGGTCGAAGCCGCCGCCGACCACCAGACCGTAGAACGCCAGGGCGACCGCATTGTCTCGAGCGATCTCCTGAATCGCCCCGGCGTATACGCGGGCGGGCTCACGCATCCGCTCAGGAAGCGCATCCACGTTGATGACGTTGGCAGTAGGCGGCATTCGTTCGTCCTTCGATACGATCAGCGATCAACCGTGCGTGTTGCGAGGGACCATCACGGCAACGCCTCCCTTCATTCTGAGGTTCGGTCGCCGCCGTGGCGATTATAAAACTCGAACGATTCTCGAAGCAATGCAAGGCCGGGAGCCTGTCACGCGCATGCCGGCTTCGAGATTGGCCGTTCTCGAATGCGTTGAGCAGCGCCCGTGGCCTCGGCCAAGGAATGAACGCGCAGCGTGCGAGGCCGGATAGACTGGTTTGTCCTCAGCCCTCAAGCCTCAAGTCTCAGGCCTCAGGTCTGACAGGTCTAATTCGCTCGCGGCGCTGGAATGGCCACCACCGCCCAATCTCCGTCCGGATGCGGCGGCTCGTTCACCTCGGCTTCCATGCTCATGCGTTCGGTGATGAAGTTCCGCAGGGCCAGGGCGTGGGCCCGCTCACGGATCCCCGACACCGAGAGCATGGACTCCGTGTGCCAGGTCCGCCACGAGCTCGTGTCGATCCCACTGCTGCGGGCAAACTCCTCCAGGTACTCGGGTGTGTCTTTCATGAGTGAACCCTCCGAAGCTGCCGCGCCACAGATCGCTCGGGGTGTTGTGTTCACTCGCAACCGGTCCGGCTTCTCTCGTCGCCGCCGAGCCGGGAGCCGTCGTGCCCGATCGAGACATGTCCGCCTTCCGGAAACGAATATGCAATACGAAGTGTGAAACTGGGCAAGCTTTGAGGCAAAAAACCGCTGTTCTGCTGTGCGATGCTTGGAACTTCGCTCGTCCGTGAACCGCCCGACGTGGTCTCATAATCAGCGGGCTGCCGCCATCACGTCCGCCGGCTCGCATGTGGCGTTACGGCATCACGTCAGCCGGTGGGCGCCGTTCCTGTTCCCAGGTCGGGCCGTCAGGGCACCGGCCGCAGCCCCGATGGGAAGTCCGGTGCCGCTCGGATCGAAGGGCAGGGAAGCCGTTTTCTTCCCGTCGCCGCTGCCCTCGCGTGGTATAATGGCCCGGGTCTTCATGTCTCTGCCCACATTCCGGGAGGTGTCGTATGGCGAACGTTCCGCTCAAGCGCGGCATGCTGATCCGACATCAAAACCATGTCTATGAGGTGACCGACTACGAGGAGCGTCACACGGGCAAGCAGAAGCCCACCGTCCACGTGATGCTGCGCGACGTGCGCGACGGCCGGCCGGTGGACCGCACGCTCAACGACTTGTTGCCCGTCGAGCCGGTGGATTCCGGCTACCGGCGGCTGCAGTACCTCTACACACGGGACCGGGACCTGGTGCTCATGGACGCCGAAACCTTCGAGGAGATCGAGTTTCCTGTCTCGCGGCTGGGCAACCAGGCGAGCTTTCTCGTCGAGGGCGCCGAGTACCGCGGCCGGTTCATCGACAACGTGCTGGCTTCGCTGGAAGTGCCCGACATCGTGCCGCTGCGCGTCCAGGTGACCGCCCCGGCCGAACACTCGGTGGGCACCGCTTCCAACATCACCAAGGAGGCCGTGCTCGAAAATGGCCTGGAAATCCGCGTGCCGTTGTTCATCAAGACCGGCGACGTCATCCGCGTCGACACTCGCTCCAAGTCCTATGCCGGCAAGGAGAGGGCCTGATCCGGAAAAACGTCCGCCCGTCGGAGCTCGACTCCGCCGGGCGGACGTGTTCGCGATGCGCGATGAATCGACCAGACGTCGATATCGCCGGCTCAGTTGTGTGCCTGTTCCGCTTCCTTGCGCTCCTCGTCGGAAGTGATGCCGCCTTCCTTGAGCCACTTGCTCAAGGCCTTGCCGATCCCCTCGGACAGATGCTTGGCCCCGCTCGCACTCGTGGACTTCGCCCGCGAGACCAGATTCACGACGGTGAGGACTTCCCCGCTCTCCGCGTCCGTCAGTTTCGCGCGCAGGATGCACTCCTCGATGGGCCCGATTGCCGTATCCACCGTGTCCGCCGTCTCATAATTGATGACCTCGCCACTGAGCAGCAGCTGAGGCCGCCCGTCTTGCGTCAGCTTCTTCTTGGTGGCCACCTTTTCCAGGTTCTCGCGGATCAGGCTCGTCAGATTGGCCGGCGTCTTGAGCCCGGGCGTTACCGTGATCGACTCGATTTTCAGCCCGCGATAGTGGACCAGTAGAGTAGGCCTGACGATATCAACCACTTTGCCCGACGCCCCGGTCACCACCCCGATGCCCTCGCTGATCGCCCGGCTCATGCAGCCGCCATTGAACCCGCATAGCATCCAGGCTGTCAGGAAACAGACACCGAGTCGAACGCTCCTCATCGTCCACTCCTCACAAATGTCAACCCTTGCATGCCCAGCTCTCGGCGCGCTGCCGAGCGGGCGTCGCGATGTTCTACCATCACCCGCCCGTCGCGCCTACGCCCAGAGTAGCTGTCAGCTCTCAGCTATCAGCTGTCAGCCAGATGTTCCGGCTCACAGCTCATAGCTCACGGCCCTCTATCGTCGCCTGATGTCTGTCACCAGCTCAGAGCTTATGGCTCCCTACTGTCGCGTGACGTTTGTCGCGCGCGCTTCTGCCCCGCAAGGGGCAGGAGTTAATAGCCGGGCGGCGTAAGCCCCCGGTGAGCGACGAAGCCCCATTCGCCTCGTTCGTCTTGTTGCATGGAGCCCCGACAGGGGCGACAGATGTACCGCGGCCGAAACACGACGTGAGCTGCCGGCGGGCGCATTCGGGGATCGTTGGCGTTTGTCGCAAATTGCCCCGGTACTGTCGCCCCTTCGGGGCTGACGATTGATTACTCACAATCGATCGGGGCCTGACGACCCCGTCTATTGACTGCGGCCCGCAGGCGGGCCGATGTGCGTCACGCAACCTGGCACCGATGAGCCGGACATCCAGTTCATAGCCCACAGCTCATCGCTCACAGCCCAAACGTGCCGGCGCGATCGAAACCGCGATGCATAAGGCACTTACAACTGCAGGTCCGGCGGAGACTTCATGCGGCGGTTGCGCGAAACCGGATGTCGGCTCTTCGCGGCTCCAGGTGAAGTTGCTACAATGGTCGCAACGATCCTGTCTGCCTCGCGAGGGGACAACACATGTCACTGCTCAGGTTCATCATGTCCGCGTTGATCTGCGTCGCGTATCTGCCGGGTGGATTGTCCGCCGACGAGCCCGACTCGACAGAGGAACCGGACCTCACATCGAGCGAATGCAAACAGATGGACAAGGACATCTGCGCCAGCGGTCGAGCGACGTTCCTTCGGCTGCTGGCGGCGGATGTCGACGCTGCCGACACGCCTGATGAGACTGATGTCATTCACTGCTTCCTGGACATCGGGCTGAACTTCTCAAGCCGAACCATCAGCGGCATTAACACACTAACGGTGAAGAGCCAGAAAGATGGCTTGTCCTCCATAACGCTGAATCTCAGCAGTGCCTTGACCATCACCGGCGTGGCCGTGAACACCCAGCCCGTCGGTTTCACCCGGCAGGGCAGCACGGTGGTGGTCACGCTGGACCGCTTGTACGACGTGGGCGAGGCGTTCATGGTGGCCGTGTCCTACAGCGGACGGCCGCAAAGCCAGGGCTGGAACTCGTTCGGCTTCACCTCGACCACTGCCGCATCGCTCAGCCAGCCCTGGTACGCCCATACCTGGTGGCCCTGCAAGGACGAGCTGCGCGACAAGTTCACGATGGACACGTGGATCACCGTGCCTGCCGGCAAGTACGCCGTCTCCAACGGTTCGCTGCAGGGGACGGATACGCTCACCGGCAACCGCCTGCGCTACCGCTGGCACGAATCGTATCCTATCGCCACGTACCTGGTTTCGGTGGCGGTCTCCAACTACACCCACTGGACGCAATACTACGAACACGCTAACGGCAGCATGCCTGTCGAGTTCTACATCTACCCCGGCTCGGTGAGCACCGCCCAAACCAATGCCGCCCACCTGGTGACCGCGATCGCGACCTACAGCCGCCCCGACGTTTTCGGCGAGTATCCGTTTATCAACGAAAAATACGGCATCGCCCAATTCGACGGCAACGTGAACATGGAGCATCAGACCGTCAGCAGCCACTGGGCCTTCGATCCCGACATCATCAACCACGAGCTGGCACATCAATGGTGGGGCGACGCCGTCACGTGCGGCACGTGGCACGACATCTGGCTCAACGAAGGCTTCGCCACCTACGCCGAGGCGCTCTATCACGAGAAAAAGCCCGGCGGCAGCTTCGCCGCTTACATGAATCGCATGAACCAGCGCCGGCCCGCGAACTATTCCGGGACGGTGTACCGGTACGACGCGTCGTATCAGGCGGGCGTGTTCGACAACAACCTCGTGTATCGCAAGGCGGCCTGGGTGCTGCACATGCTGCGACACGTCATGGGCGACGCGAAGTTCTTCGAGACGCTGAGAGAATATCGCCGGCAGTACGAAGGCGGCTTCGCGGTCACGGAGGACTTCCGGCGGGTAGCCGAGACCGTCTACGGTGGCGACCTCGGCTGGTTCTTCAACGAGTGGGTCTACGGCCCGGGAGCACCGACCTACCGCTATGGCTGGCAGGACGTGACGATCGGCGGTCGGCACGAGCTTCGTCTGCACGTGCGGCAGACGCAGACCGAATATCCGCTGTTTCGCATGCCCATCGACGTGACCATCCGGACCGCCGGCGGCACGCGGACCGAGATCATCTGGCAGGAGTTTGAGACTCAGTGGTATGCGTTTCCGGTGGACGGACCGGTCTCGGCGGTGACGCTGGACGAAAACTCTTGGATTCTGCGGCCGGTTGTCGTTGCTGAAGCCTACATTTCCGCGCCCATGTTGAAGCTGCGGTGGACGACTCCGCTGCCGGGCACCGCGGCCACGCCCGTCATGCGCATCAAGACGCTGGAGCTGCAATTCACCACTCCCGTCGTGCTCGACGGTTCGGAGATCAGCGTGACCGGCAGTCGCAGCGGGCCGCGGTCGTTCACGTATACCTGCGATGCGTCCGGCCTGGTTCGACTCACCTTCGATCAGCCGCTCAGCGGCAGTCAAACGTGGACCGTGCGCATCTCGGACCAGGTCCGCTCCGCCCACACCGGTGAGCCACTCGACGGCGAACTGGCTCGGCCCGACGCTCCGGCCAGCCTTCCCTCGGGCGACGGCGTGCCCGGCGGCGACGCGGAGTTTTCGTTCTACGTCTCACTGTCCGGCGACTACGACTTCGACGGCGACGTGGATCTGGAAGACTTCGGGCGGCTGCAGACTTGCCTGAACGCGCCCGGTATATACTCCGAAGACCCGGCTTGCTTCCAAGTCGACCTGGATCACGATGCCGACGTGGATGAGTTCGATCTGCGAATCTTCCAACAATGCTTCGGCGGCCCGAACATCGAACCACCAGACGACTGCGGAACCTGACCCCGAGACTCCACCAGCCCCCAGCCCCCAGCTCCCCGAAAAGCCATCGTCCGCGCGGAACCGACCGGCAAGAGCTGAAAGCTGACAGCTGATAGCCGACAGCTACTTCAGAACGCCACCACCACGCGGACGCCGACCACGAACGCATCGCGGCCGCTGCGATCGCCGCCGGTGTCCATGATGTACTGGAAATCGGGCGTGATGTTCAGCCAGGGCAGCACGGCCGCGTTGTAATAGATTTCGTAGACCGACTCGCGGCCACCCTGTTTCTCGACGGCGCGGAACCGGTCGCTGAGGATGCCCTGGGCGAAGCCGAACGCGAGCACGTCGTTGTCCCGTCCGGGCAAGAGGCCCTGGTACTGGGCGCCCAGGCTCCAGAAGTGCTCGATCAGGTTGGCGTCTTCGGGGGCATAGCCGTAACGGGCGAACACACCCAGGCCTTGCGTGTCTTCCGTGCCGGGGTTCTCCTTGTACACGAGTTGATCCATGTTGAACACGAACCCTGTGTCGTCCCGCTTATGCGGCACGCGGCGACGCCGGCCGTCGCGGTCGTCGAAGAACACTTCCTTGCTTTGCGGGTCGTACCACAAGATGAAGCGATACGCCCCCGGCAGCCTCGCGCCGCCAACCTCCCACACTGGCGTCAGACCCAGCTCCATCGCCCCGAAGAAATAGTCCGCGCCGTGGAACGTGGTGCGAAATCCGGTCTCGTTGCCGTCCGCCTGAGCGTCGGCGGCGGCAAACGTGACGTACAGCCAGTCGGTGGGAATCACGCTCAAGACCGCGCCCAGACCGAAATCGGGCAGCGGCATGTTGCCCGTGTTGATCAGGGCACTGTTGAGGAACTGCGTCACTTCCCAGTTGGCGTAGGCGTTGGTGTCGATGTCCACCGCCAGGTCCATCTTGCCGACCTTGAACCGCAACCGGTCGTCGAACAGCATCTGCTGATACCACAGCTCGCGCACGCGAATGGCCCGGTCGCCCAAGGCGTCGCCGTTGACGCCGAACAGGTCGCCCACGTCCTCGTCGATCGCGTCCTGCCAACCGCTTTCGACGAACGTGTACAACTGGCCGCCCTTCCACAGGCCCATCTTCTCGAAATCGAACGTCAGCTCGGTGTCCACGCTCCCGGTCACCCGATGGGCGTTATGCGTGTTGACGCCGCCATGAGCGTTCTGCTGGTAGATGGACGTCATCGACAGGTTGAGCGTGATGCCGTACGCCTCGAATCCCGGCCAGATGTCCGATCGCGGATGGGGCAGACGGAGCATGCGGATCAGGTGATCCATGGCTCCTTCGCCGCCGATGCTGTCATCTTCCGCAGGTTGGGTCTGCGGCGAAGTCGCCTCGCCCGGCTCGACGGCGCCCTTTGCCTCCGTGATCTGCGGCGGGGCCGAGGCGTCTTCTCCGTTCGAAGGCGAATCGGCAGCAGCACAGGTGCCGAGAGCCACCGCCAGGATTGCAAACACGGGTCGCAAAATCATGGTGTCTCCACAGCGTGTTCTCGCGGCGCGCCATCCCGCGGCCGCGAGCGGTTCGAGGCGTCCGCCGTCTGCGGATGCGCGTGGCTTGTGGGGCTGGCGTCCGTGGCTGACGCATCTCGTCGTACCGGTTCTCGGTGCCAGGATAGGCGTCCTGCCGCCATCAGGCCACGAATCTTGGCCCGATGGAGAACAAGCCGGCACGACCGCCTTCGCCACCGCCGGCGACATTAGACACGCGACGCCCGTCCTCGTTCAACCCCCGAGGGGGCACCCATCCGTCCAGGAGTACGTAGGCGATCACCATGGATCAGAACCCCAACAGGAGGCAACAGAGGCAACAGAGAAACCAGTCCGCAGCTTGACGCCGATCGTGCAGATGGGCGAAGGAGGCATCTTGCGGATCCGTGGCATCGGTGCCATCCGTGGTAGGTTTGAACCACCGATGACATGAAGGGGCACGGATAGGCTTGTTCCTTTCTTTGTGAAGCGAGCCGGCCAAGATGCGGAGAAGCACGGCGCAAGCCTATTAAGCGTTTCCCTCTGTGATCCTCCGCGTCCTCTGTGGTGAGCAAACTCAGAAGCGTAATCCGATCGCTGTGGCGTATATGCTTAAAGCTTACAGCTTATGGCTCGCTCCAATTCAGTACGGCACGGGGCGCGTCGGCCAGCGTGGCGGCGTGCCAGTCGGCGCCGGCGAGCTGTTCGCGCGTGAACGAGGTGGTCAGGGCCAGGCAGCGGGCGCCGGCGGCACGGGCGGCGGCGACGCCGTTCACCGCGTCCTCGATCACCAGGCAGTCGCGGGGATCGAGCCCCAAGCGCTCGGCAGCGGTCAGGAAGATTTCGGGATGAGGCTTCTTGTGTACTACGTCCAGGCCGGTGACCACGGCGTCGAAGCTGGACAGCGGCAGGTTGATCTCCCGCAAGTTGCCTTCCGCCTTCACGAGGTCGGCGCTGGTGGCCAGCGCGGTTTTCTTGCCGGCCTGCCGGCAGGCGTCCAGGAACGCATGCACGCCGGGCAAGGGTGTGAGCTGGCCTTTGATGATGTCGAGATAGATCTCGTACGTGCGGCGTTTGGCCGAGACAATGTCGATGGGGAAACCGTAGGCCTCGGCCACGCCGCCCAGGAATCGATCCTCGCCGGCGCCGACGAAGGGGATGAAGTCTTCCGGTTTCACGGTCAGGCCGAACTCCGCGAACATCATGCAGCCGGCCCGGGCAATGAAGGGCTCAGAGTCCACGAGCACGCCATCCATGTCGAAGATGACGCCAAGAGGTAGCGCGTTGCGTTTGTCGGTATACGTCGGCATAGAGAAAGTCAGTGGTCCTTTGTCAGTGGTCAGTGGTCGGGTCGTTGGTCCGTTGGCCCGTTGTCACGGCATTCACAGCTCACCGCTTACGTACGCGTTTACCGTACGAGGCCACTTCGCCCCGTAGCGGAAGTCAATAGCCGGCGGCGTGAGCCGCCAAGGGATAATCTTATAGGGCCAACAGTCCGTGGGCTTTCGCCTACGGCTACTCACTTCGCGCCCTTTCGGGGCGGAGCTACGTCGATCTCTTGCACGCTGAGCACATGCCAGTTTACAGCTTAGAGCTTATGGCTGACAGCTGATAGCTATTCCTTCGTAATTCCTTTGCCCAGCATGGGCAGGATCACTCTCGCCTCGGGTTCGGCGTAGTTGAAGACGGTGAAGCCGCCGGTCTTCAGTTGGCGGGTGACGTTGATCTGCTCAATGATGCGGCAGATATCGTTGCGCTCGGGCCAGACGCTCAGACCGATGCCGGGATAGCAAGGCACGTTGCCGGCCCACTCCTGCTGATGGCGCGTCATGGCGCGGAACTGTGCGACGTTAGGCGTGTAGTTCATGGGGCAGACGAAATCGAGATAGCCCTTCTCGCACCAGAGCTTCCAGTCCTGGCCGACGGTGTCGCGGGCGACCGACCAGGCCGAAAAGACAGCGGCGGAGATCTTCACGTCGGGCTTGCGCCGGCGGACCTGCTCAGCCACGCCGGCGACTACGGCCGTGATGTTGCCGCGTCGCCACTCGTACCATTGATCCCGGACGGCCGGATCCTGCCGGACGGCGTTCGGCCAGTCGGCGACCTTGTGGCCGATCGCTCGCTCGAACCGTTCGCGGCAACCGTCGCAGATACAGCTGTTGTCCCCTGGATAGCGGATGTAATCGAAGTGGATGCCGTCCACCGGGTAGCGCGTCGCCAGTTCGACCATGGAGTCGACCTCGAGCTTGCGGTTTTCCGGATGCGACGGGCAAAGCCAATCATCTTTGCCCTGACCGCTGAGCGACTTGAGCGTGCGGCCCTCGCGCTTCATGCGATCGCGGAACTCCTGGGGCGAGCGGCCGCTCATGTAGAAGTTCACTTTCCACACGTGGCATTCGATGCCGTACTTCTTGCACGCCGCCAGGCACTCGGTCAGCAGGTTGCCGCGGGTGGCGACCTCGGGCGAAACGGGCAGCACGTCGCTTTCGTAGTAGGCCACGCCCGCCCACAGCATGTTGGGCAAAATGGCGGTGAAGCCGTTCTCGGCGAGGATGCGGATGCTCTCGTCCCAGGGCATGCCCCTCACGCCGTAGGCCTCGTGGCACCAGAACGCGCGGTGCTCACCCTCAAGCGACGATTGAGCCAGGCACATCGCGTCGATCAAAGCCGCGCGGGCCTGCTCGGCGGCGGTGACGGCGTCGGCGTGCCGGCCGGCGGCGTGCAGATCGGCCGCCTTCGTCCGCAGCGAGGCGGCATCCTCGATACGGGCGTGCACGATCGCCTGCCGGCCCGCGTCGGCGTTGGCTGCCTGGCGAATCGCTTCGACCGCGGCCTCGACGCTGGCGAAGCCGGCGATCTCACCCGCCCGTGCGAGCGCTCGGCGAACCGCCTCATCCCACAACGGCGGCCAAGCCTGCGCAAGCGCGGAAAGCACTTGAACGTCTTGACTTGTGGCCGCGCTGTCGGGAAGTCTGTCGAACTTCGCGTGAGCCAGTGCAGCGATGCGTTCGGGGGCGGTGCCGAACACGGCCAGCTTTCCACCCGATTGGACGAACGCCTCGACGGTTTCTACTGCCGACGCCTTCAAACCGGCGTTGCCCGGCAGCACGAGCAATTGACGGCCCTGCACGAGTTCGCGTGTCAGCTCGTTTTCGTTCACCGCCAGGTAGGGCAGATCGTAGCGTTGCAGGGTCTCCGTGACGGTCGTCGCGGTGGGATTCGGCGAAGCGGGCCGAACCACCACGATGGGCGCATCCCCGCCGGCCATGGCGAGGTTGGCGAGATACACGTGGGTGTCGGTGTCGTAGCCGCGCCAGGCGGAGAAGCGGATGGTGCGGATCTTGCCCCAACCGGCAGGCGTGCCCTCAGGAATAGCTTTGCTCTTGTCGAGCACGACGCGGCACCAGCGGCCGGCGTACTCGGGATTGAAGTTCAGGCCGTACCAACCCTGCCCGGTCTGGAAATAGAGCGTGAAGCCCGAAATGGGCTCCAAGTCGGCACAGTAGATCTGGAGCTCAATGCCCCGGCAGGCGGTGAGGTCGAGGTCAACCGACCACTCCCAGGTGCCGCGTTCGAGCCTATTGCCCTTGAAGATACAGGGCAGCTTCAGCACGTGGCGATCACCGGCCGGTGCAACTGTCACAGGCACGGAACCATAAACCGGCTTCCACGCCTGCCGTGCTTCGGCCGCGTCGGTGTACTCCAGCGAATGGATGATCTTGCCGCTCGCCTGGGCGGGAGCAGGCAACGGTTCGGCCACGACGATCGAAGACGCAAACAACAGATGAGCGGCAAAGAGACAGCAGGATGTCGTGCGCATTGCCAAAGCTCCTTTCATGCCGGAAAATGACTTGCAAGGACCGCGCCGACACAGCTGTTGAGAGCGTCAGCTAGTTGACGCCGTCCTGAAAACTGGACCACAAGGATCGGCCGATTAGCATACCCCGTACGCTCGTCGAGGTCGATGATGGCACGCTGGTTGATGCTCCTGCTCGTCGCCCCGGTAAGTGCCGGCTTTGTGACCTCCCGGCCGGCCGATATTGTGCCCGAGTCGGTGGCCACCAAGTGCACGTTCGATCACGGCGGGATTGTCCGCGGACCACGCGATCGCAAATATATGGCGATGATCTTCACCGGCGGTGAGCACGGCGAGGGCACGGAATCGATCCTGAACGATTTGGCGTCCCGCGGCATTAAGGCGTCGTTCTTCGTCACCGGCGATTACATCCGCAAGCCCGAGCACCGCGACCTTCTCCGGCGGATGATCGCCGAGGGGCATTACGTGGGGCCGCACTCCGACGCCCACCTGCTTTACTGCCCATGGGACGACCGCCCGCGGACGTTGGTGGCCGAGGCCCAGTTCCAGGCCGACCTGGAGAAAAACATCGCTGACCTCGTGGCCCTGGGAGCCTCGCGGGAGCGGATGCGGTTCTTCGTCCCGCCGTACGAGTGGTACAACGAGCAGATCGTGGATTGGGCCGGCCGCATGGGGTTGGTCGTGATCAGCTTCACGCCCGGCACGCGTTCAAACGCCGACTACCTGCCGGACAAGCACCCGCGGTTTATCGCATCTGAGCAGATTTATCGAGGCATACTGGAATTCGAGGCCCGCCAGCCCGACGGTTTGCACGGCTTTCTGCTCCTGTTGCACTTGGGCGTGGGACCCGAACGGACCGATAAAATGCACCGGTACGTCGGTCGATTGGCTGACGATTTACGTGGCCGGGGCTATCGCCTGGTCCGCGTTGATGAACTTTTGGGGGTGCGCTCACCGGCCAGTCGGCCTGTTGTCACCACTCCATCTTGGCAACCGGATTAGGCCGCGCCGATTGACATTTCTGTCACGAACCGGGTATTCTATAGCGGTCCTGGTTTACACATTTGGTCCCAGAGTGTTGACAGTATGGCGGCTGTCAGGACGATGGAGGCCGCTTGCTCGATGGCCGGCCGGGGGTTCAATTGCAACACCGTTGTGGTTCTCGCCCGGACGTGTGTGACCGGGAGAGTTTCTTTTTTTTAAGGCGGATACTACATGCGACGGAGCGTCATCAAGGCGAAGCTATCCCGAGGCGAGCCTGCGCTGCTGACCCAACTGCACTTCACGGACCCGTCCGTTTATGAGCTGGCGAGTCTGATGGGCTTCGACGGCATCTGGATGGACATGGAGCATCATGTCTATAGCCTCGAGACGGCAGCCAGCCTGATGCGAGCGGCGCGAGTGGGGACGGCTGACATCATGGCCCGGGCCGCCAAAGGCGAGCTCGCTCGCGTGGCCCGGCTCCTCGAAGCGGGCGCCCAGGGCATCATGTATCCACGCTGCGACAACGCGGCTGAGGCGGCCGAAGTCGTCAAGTGGACCAAGTTCGCCCCCATCGGCAAGCGAGGCTTCGACGGCGGCAATCCGGACATGCCGTACTGCATGATGTCCGTGGCCGACTACATCCGAGAGGCCAACGAGCAAACGTTTATCGTCATCCAGATTGAAGAGCGCGAAGCCCTCGAGCACGCCGAGGCCATCGCCGCCGTTCCCGGCGTGGACGTTGTCTTCCTCGGCCCGGCGGATTTCTCGGTGCTCAGCGGCATCCCTGGCGAGTTCAATCATCCCGCGGTGCAGAAGGCCGCGGAACGTGTGGCCAAGGCGGCCCGCAACGCCGGCAAGCACTGGGGGATGCCCGCGTTCTCTCCGGAGCATTGCCAGATGCTGCTGGAGATGGGGGCCCGACTTATCTGTCACTCGGCGGATATCCTTCTGTTCAAGCAAGGCCTGGATGCGATCCAGGAGCAGTTCGGCAAACTCGGCTTCACGTTCAATCGCGCCTGCAACAACAATGGTCAGGCATACCTGAAAGGCCGCTGATTTCATGGGCAACCATCGTATTCTGGTGATCGGAGTAGGGTCCATCGGTGAGCGGCACCTGCGCTGCTTCCAGGCGACGGGCCGGGCCGAATTGTGCCTGTGTGAACCGAACGCGCAGTTGCGCCAGACAGTCGCGGAACGCTACGGCGTGAGCAAGACGTACGCTTCGCTGGATGAGGCGCTGAACGATTCGCCGCGGGCGTTCGAGGCGGCCGTCATCTGCGCCCCGTCGCATCTGCATATTCCCATGGCCACGCAACTGGCTCGGGAAGGCGTTCACCTGTTCATCGAAAAGCCGCTGAGCACGAGCCTGGACGGGATCGACGAGCTGATGCAGATCCTCCAGCAAAAGCGGCTGGCGGCGGCCGTCGCCTACACCTACCGGTCGCACCCGGCGCTGCGGTCGATGCGGCAGGCCATCGTCGACGGCCGGTTCGGCCGGCCCGTGCAGATCGTTTCGGTGTGGGGCCAGCATTTCCCGAAGTACCGGCCGGCGTACCGGCAGATCTACTACACTCGCCGCGAGACCGGCGGCGGCGCCATTCAGGATGTGCTCACGCACGCCATCAACGCCGGCGAGTTTCTCGTCGGGCCGGTGGACCGCGTGATGGCGGACGCCGCTCACCAGGTGCTCGAAGGCGTGGACGTCGAGGACACCGTTCACGTCATCTGCCGTCAGGGCAACGTGATGGGCTGCTACAGCCTCAACCAGCACCAGGCGCCCAACGAAAACACCATCACCGTCATCTGTGAGAAGGGCACGGCGCGGTTTGAACTGCACAACGCCCGGTGGCTGAGCATGGTCGAGCCGGGCACGGAGTGGAAGGTCGAGTTCCAGTTCTCGTTGGAACGGGATGACATCTTCGTGCACCAGGCCGGGCTGTTCATGGACATGCTCGAAGGCAAGTGCGATCCGCCGTGCAGCGTGGCCGAGGGCCTGCAGACGTTGCGGGTGAATTTGGCGCTGCTGTCGGCGGCGTTCAATCCGAACTGGCGACCGGTGAGACCGAACTGATTCACCACAGGGGCACAGAGACGCAGAGGAGAAGGGTCGGATCGCTGAACCTTGCTTCTCTGCGCCTCTCTGTCTCTGTGGTTCTGTCTTTTTTGGCGAGCAGGATGGGACCATGACGAGCGAACCTACGATTCAGCAGTTGTTTGATTTGTCCGGCAAGGTCGCCCTCATCACCGGAGCGAGCGGGTACTTGGGACAGTCGATGAGCCGGGCCCTGGCCGAGGCGGGGGCGAGCGTGGTGATCTCCAGCCGCGAGCAGGCCAAGGCGCAGACGCTGGCTGCTCAACTGCCGGTGGTCGGCAAGGCGAAGCATCACGGCGTGCGGTTGGACTACTTCGACGAAGCCTCCATCGAACAGGGCGTCGCCGATACCATCGCCGCTGCCGGCCGTATCGACATCCTGGTGAACAACGGCTACGAACGCGTGACCGCCGACTGGACCAGCGTCACCGGCGAGCAGTTCACGCGACAACTCGCCAATGCGACCGGCTGTTTCCTGCTGGCTCGCGCGGTCTACCGGCACGCCTGCCAACGCGGCGGCGGGGCGAGCATCATCATGATCGGCTCCATGTACGGACTGGTCGGCTCCTACCCGGACGCTTACGAAGGCATCTGCATGGCCTCGCCGGTGGCCTATCACGCCCTGAAAGGCGGCGTGGTCAACCTCACGCGTCACCTGGCGGTCTACTGGGCCAAAGATGGTGTCCGCGTCAACACGCTGTCGCCCGGCCCATTCCCGGCCACGGCGGTTAGTTCCGAACTGAAGGCGCGCCTGTCGAGCAAGAGCCCCATGAAACGCATGGGCCGTCCGGACGAACTCAAGGGAGCCGTCGTTTTCCTGGCCAGCGACGCCAGCAGCTACGTCACCGGGCACAACCTCGTGGTCGATGGCGGCTGGACGGCCTGGTGAGTGTCCTTCGTGGATGAGGACTGAGGTCCCGTCCTATACTCCGGTACAGACCGCCCTGAGGCGCAGATCCCGTCCAGCCCCGGCGGACGGCCCGGAGACGAGGGATTCACCATCATGCCCGACGACGAAGCACCCGAATCAGCGGCCCCGCGCTGCCTTCCCATACCGCCCGAGTTCATCGAGCTGAAGAAGTTTCGCGCCGTGACGCTCGATCGCAAGCTGGGTTACTTCGGGAATCAGCGCTTCGTCATCGTGGGCTACAGTGATCGCGCCCAGGAGATCTTCTGGAAGGACGGCCAGTCCAGCGGTTTTGGCCTGGGCCATTGGCAGTTCTTCATGGACACGCTGACGCCCGCCGCGGCCGCACAAGGCATTGACCTCGGCGACATCGGCCGACCAGGCACGCACGTCATCGTTCTTGATCGTCAGGAGAAGGCGGTTTACGCCACCTGTCGCAATTGCGCGGAGAGCTATCTTGCGGCCTGCTACGGCACGCCTCCGCCCGCGCGGGCGTGCATGTGCGCTCCCACACAAAACCACGATGGGCCAACGGCGGATGCTGGTGCTTGATGGACGCGGGCGTGCGCAACGTCGCCACCGCCGCGCGTTGCGGGTTGGCCATGAGGGTTAGAGGTAAAAGTCGCCGGCGGCTTCGGGCTGGTAGAGAACAGGGCCGATCCGCATCGGTTGCGAGCAGGCATCCTTGATCCGGTCGCCTGTTCGGCGGCCCAGCAAGGCCGTCCCCAGCCGGCCCAGTACGCACTCGTAGTCCTCCCGGTTCATGCCCAGATGGGGGTAGACCAACAACACGCTTCGCGTCTCGCCCTCGGCCAGCGATTCCATCTTCACCCGCGAGTTCATGGTGACCACGTCCGGAGGGACTTCCTGCGGGGGGACGACTCGTGCCCGGCGGAGTTTGCGCTCGAGTTCGTGGACGTAGCAGCCGTGCCGCAGTGTGTAGCGCATCCGACGAATCAGTTGCCTGAGTCGACGGTAATCGGCCTCGGTCACGATGGGCACATTCTCGCTGAAGTCGTTCAGTGCCGGTTCGATAGCGTACGGCTGGAGGAGCCGGAGGGGTGGATGGGCGGAACAAATTGACATGGCGGTTCTCCACAAAGTAGCACAACCAACACGAGACCGCCTTTCCCTGCTGAAGCCTATGCGCTGGGTGAATTGAACGGGTAATTCGTCAGTTCGAAGAGATCGTTCGGAATTTCCTCAAAGCCGGTCGATGCCGGCGGGAGGCTGATCTTTCGGTTAATCCTAACAATCGTTGTGGCATTATCTTTATCCCGAACTACCGCCCGGGGGTAGAATCTTGTGAGATGCGATTACGAGTGTTGGGAACAGGCGGTGCGTCGGCCTGCAAGGGACAAGTCGAGCAGGTATTCCGGTTAGGGCTCGGCTCGTGGGCCGGACGGCTTCGACGCGTGGACCTCTGGCTGGAGTCAAATGAGGACGCGGGCGGGGGACTGGGCACCACCTGCCGGATCCATGCCAGTCTGTTGAACGGGACGGACGTATCCGTCCAGGGACTGGGCTCAGACGGCGGTGAGGCCGTTCAAAGTGCCACCCGGCATCTCGTTCGGCACATCCGGCGACATGTGGTAGCCGACCGTCCCTTCGTCCAGCGAGGCTGATCCTCGATCCCGGACCGGGGCGGTGGGCGGGGCGCGTTTCGACGCATCCTGGAATTGAGAACTGATACCGATTGTCCCGCGGTCGCCAGGCTGCGGGTTGGAACTGACGGAAGGACGATTTCTATGGCACGCAGGAGCATTTACATCACACAGAGCGATGCGGCGCGATTGAGGGAACTGCTGCGCGTTCAGATGAGTAGCAATCCCAAGGACCGGCCCAATCTGCGGGTCCTCGACGAAGAACTGAAACGGGCCCGGCTGGTCGAAGCGCACCGGGTCAAGCCCGACGTGGTGACCATGCATTCGCGTCTGCTTGTCGAGGATGTGGCCACCGGCGAAGCCATGGAGGTCACGCTCGTGTTCCCGGAGGAAGCGGACGCGGCCAATGGGCGGATCTCGGTGGTGGCGCCCATGGGGGCAGCGCTGCTGGGCTACCGGGCCGGCGACACGGTCGAGTTCGCCGTGCCCAGAGGAAAGCGGAGAATGCGGATCAAGGAGGTTCTTTATCAGCCCGAGGCGTCCGGAGTGCCGGCGTAGCGGGCATTCGGGTGTGACATGAGGCTGTGGGCGACACTGAAAGACTGGAGCAGACTCGTCTCGCAGATTGAGTATTCGGCGAGACAGCAGAGTCTGGACAGCCGCGAGAATGACCTCATCTGCCTGTTGCGGTCTAACAATCACCGGTTTCGCACGACGGCGCTGAAAGCGCTTCGGCACCTGCGATACGGGTCGGACCGGCTGGCGGCGGCAGTGATCCAGATCATCGAGGACGACACGGCCGAGTCGGACGTCAGAGTGCTGGCGATCGAAGCCCTGGAGCACATGCTCACGTTGGAGACATCGCGGGGGCAGGCCGGCCGGCGAGAGCGGCTTGCGCCATTGCGGGCCTTGCTCGACAGGCCGCTACCCCCTTCGGTGGAGACAGCGCTGCTTCGATTGTTGCCGGAAGGCGTGCCGGCGACTGCTTGGCCCGGAGAGCCTGGCCGGGCCGGCATCCCTGCGGGCGAACATGCCCGGTCTGAGAGGCGCGCCTGATGGAAATCCGTGAGCCCGAAGAGGTCGTGACCCAAGCGGCGCCGGCCGGCGAGCCTCTCTCGCCCCGGCTCGCTGCTTTGGCTCATCTCGTTCAAAGCCTCGATGAGGACGAAATGCGCCGGCTGCCGGCCGTTCTGAGCGAGCAGATACTCGCTCGCGAGCGGCGACGCGCGCGCGAGCTGCTGCCCCACGTGGGCGAGCGCTGCGACGTGATCTGGCCGGGTCAGGCGGAGGAGTGGGACGTCCTCCTCGGCAGTGTGGACGTGGAGGCGGGCATCGCCACCATCGAGTCATCTCCGCGCGGGCGCAAGCTTGACGTGCCTGCCTGCTGCGTGATCGTCCGCACCGAATGAACCCCGGTCGCCGGGGGTCACCCGAACAGTACCGTCCGGGCCGTCTTGGTGATGGCCAGCACGGCCGGGTGCTTCAGCCGTCGCTCGACGCTGATGGCGTAGAATTGGGCGCGGTAGTTGGGCATCTCTCCGATCTTTTCCACGTTGTGGACGCGGACCATCTCGTCGTCGATTACACTGTGGGCGGCGAAGAAACCGTGCCCGTATTGCCCGCACGCGCTCAACAGGGCGATGTCTTCGAAGTGGGCCGTCAACCGCGGCCGTACGCCTTCGGCCTCAAACCATCTCTCCAGAGCGATCCGCAGCGCACTGCCGGTCGCCGGCAACAACACCGGGGCCCCGTCCAGTGAGCGGGGGAAGTTGGGCCGCAGCTTGCGAGCCAACGGCGGGGCGGCAAACAGGCTGATGCGGCACTCGCCGAGCAGGTGGCTGAACACACGCACGCGAATGTCAGGGTTCGGCGGCGCGTCCGACAGCACCACGTCCAACTCGTGAACCGACAGCGGCGGCAACAACTGCAAGGGCGTTCCCTGTATGCAGCGGATGCGGACCGGTTCGGACATCCGGAAGACCGGCTCGATCAGTCGGTAGACCATGGGCTTGGGCAACACGTCGTTGACGCCGATGGACACCTCCAACGACGTGCTTTGGGTCTTGCCCTGCAGAACATCCACGAACTCGCGGCCCAGCGAGAAGATCTCGTCGGCGTAGCGGTACGCCACGCGGCCCGATTCGGTCAGCACCAGCCGGCGGCCCGCCCGGTTGAACAGCGGCTCGCCCAGGCTCCGTTCCAGTTCTTGAATCTGGGCCGAGACGGTGGGGGGCGACAGCATGAGCTCGCGGCAGGCGGCCGAGATGGACCCCGCCCGGGCCACGCGCCAGAAGTAGTACAGATGGTGATAGTTCAGCCAATCCAAGGCTCGACCGCTCCTCGAGTTGCACTCCCGATGGTTCGCAAAGCATGCCATTCTAACAAACGCTCTCCCGGAGGTAGACCCTGTGATTGTCAACCCTCGGTCTTGACGTGGCCACACGAAGGGACGCGCTCGGGTGTGACGCGGGAGCGTCTCTAAAATGTCACGCAAATTATCTTGACGAATGCCTCGGATCGCCGGTAACCTGAACGCGCATTTTCGTCAGTTTTAAATCTATTTAGTGCACAATCGTGGTTCGGCCCGTTTGGGGCCGGGATCGTCGGATCAGCGGTCATCCGCCGGATTGCACGTGCGGCTCGTGCCGTGTATGGAGCGGCTGAGCTTGTCATCTCTTGCCTTCATGTCGGGAGGGTCTGAACATGCATCGTTGCACCGTCAGTGCCATAGTGCTGGTCTGCTGCTCGATCGGGTTGGGCCAAAACCTGCTGATGAACCCGTCGTTCACCGATCCACCCATCCCAGCGCCGTGCGTCGAGGATTGGCAAGACGTCATTGGTTGGGAGATGTCGCCGCAGAGTTCACCGGCGGGCTCGGGCGATCGGCGGAACGGCGATTTTAAGGCGCCGCCCTGTCCCCGCGACGGCGACGGCGTTCACCTCAGCCTGCAGGGATGGGGCTCGGATACGAAGATCGCCTGGCAGACGGTCAGCGGCTTGACCGCGGGTCGGAACTACAAGCTGTCGGGCGTGTGGTTCTACGGGGCGGACTTCGTAGGATACGGTGGATTGACCGTCAGCGCCGAACTCCGGGCCGGCGCGGATCCGAATGGCGGAGTCATGCTGGGGGCAGCCACCGCGAGCATCTCGAACGCCACCACCAGTACATGGTTGCCGTTTCAGGTCTGCGGGCAGTTGAACAGTGGAACGGAAGTGACGGTTGTGCTCAGAGCGCAGTATGCCGGGTGGGTTGGTTGGGCGTTTCATGCGGACGACCTCGTGCTCGAGGAAGTGCCCACCTGCATCGAGCCAAACCGCGTCGATGGCATCGACCCCGCTTACGGCGTGCGCGGTCAAACGGTCGCGGTGACCATCACCGGCTTCGATTTCAGTCGCGGCGTCGACAGCGTGAAGCTGACGCAGCCGGGGTTTGATCCGGTGGTGGGCGTCGGCGTGCAAGTCCAGTCGTCGACCGTCCTGAGTTGTGCTTTCGACCTGACCGGCACGGGCAACGGCCGATGGAACGTGGAGGTTACGTTCAAGAGCGGAACCCCCGCGACCGCCACGTTGCCCAATGGCCTGATGGTCGTCCTGCCCACGCTGTCCAACGGCAGCTTCGAGCTCCCCTTGGCTCCCGGCGGTTGCCCGGCGACGCCGCTGTCCGGGCATCCCACGGATTGGCTGGTGTCGCACACCGGCAGTTGGGGCGATGCAGGCTACGTCGACACCACGGTCGTGCGAGACCGCACGGATGTGTTCGCCCCGACGTGCCCGCCGCCGGACGGCGGTCATTACGCCAGCACCTTCTCGATTCCGCCCGCGCCGGACGCTCAGCCCGAATCGTGGGCCTATCAGACAGTCGTGGCGGACCCGACGCAGACGTACACGGTGTCGGGCTTCTTCGCCGGAACCGGCAAGAACACGGTATTCATTGAGTTGCTCGACGGCGACGAGCAGGCAGCGCTGGTGCCGGACCACATGGGTGGGCTCATCCACGACGGCGGGGGCGCCTATGACTGGACGTTCGGCTACGCCCGGGGGACGCCCACCGGCAACCTGATGACCATCCGCTGGAGAGTGACGACGCGCTTTGCCGGGCCGCACGTCGCCCACGCCGACGCGCTGCGGTTGGACGTGTGCACGGCTACCGTGGAGGCGACCGCCGTGGCTCCGTCGAGCGGTGACAACACCGGCCCGGTCTACGGCGTGGAGGTGCTCGGCTCGGGCTTCAGCGGCTCCATGCCTCACGTGATCCTCAGCCGCAGCGGGATGGGCAGCATCAACGCCACCAACATCGTGGTTCACAGCGACACGCGACTCACCTGCGATTTTGATCTCACCGGACAGCTCACGGGTCTGCGCGACCTGGTAGTGGTCAAGGACGGTTGCGTGGCTCAGTTGCCGCAGGCGTTCCTGGTGGTCGGTCCCGCGCTGGTCAACGGCGATTTCGAACTGCCGGATCCGGGCACGCCTGCAGATTGCACGACGCCGGAGCACCTGCTGCGTGGCTTCGTGGAGGGCTGGTCGGCTCAACTGGATGCGCCCGGCAGCCTGGATCGCGATCATCATGTGTTGCGTCCGGCGACCTGCCCCTCGCCCGCCGGCGGACACTACGGCTCGCTCACCATCGATCGCCACGGCGTGCTGACTGCCTATCAGACGATCCGCGTGACGCCTACGGGAGGCTACACATTCAGCGGCTGGTTTGCCGGTGGCGGCGAGAACGACGCGGTCATCCGGCTGATCGACGGCGCACTCGAGACCGGTACGGAACTCGCGCGAGCCTCGATCAACAGCGACGTGGGCAGCAGTCAGTACGACTGGCGCCAACTGAGTGTGTCGGCGTACGCCAAGAGTGGCATCATGACAGTCGCGTGGCAGACCACCACAGACGCCAACATGCTGCACGCGCTGCACGCCGACGGCCTGAGCCTCGCGGTGACCACGCCGCCGTGTGGTGAGCCGTTCGCGGACGCCGATGGCGACACGGACGTGGACCAGGCCGACTTCGCCGTGCTCCAGCGGTGTCTCACCTTCGGCAGCCCGCTGGCTCAGCCGTTATCGGTCCAGTGCCGCTGTTTCGATCGCGACGATGATGGCGACATCGACGGCAGCGACGTGATCCGGTTTGTCCAGTGCGCGGGAGGACCGGGGCTGCCGCCCGCTGGTTGCGACTGAGGACGGCCGGTGCGTCGGGGCGGCATGCGTGTCCCACAGCTCTCTTCCAGGGCGACCTGTCGGCGGTAAAACGGCTGCCGGTTTGCGATCGGCGGGGCGTTGCCGCACAATACAGAGGCTGTCGCGTATAAGAGAGCTGAGGGCACGCACTTGGAATCACGGCTGATCAGTGTTGTCGTACCCGTCTATAACGAGGAAGGCTCGGTTGAGGCTCTGCTGCACGAGATTCGGCGGGTCGCCAATCAGCAGGGCTGGAACATCGAAGTCGTCTTCGTGGACGACGGCAGCCGGGACGCGAGCTGGGACCGCATCACGCAAATGGCGGCGGCCGACCCCGCCGTGGGCGGCATCCGGTTCCGGCAGAACGCGGGTAAGGCGGCCGCCCTCATGGCGGGCTTTTCCGTGGTTCGCGGCGACGTCGTGTTCATGATGGACGCCGACCTGCAGGACCCGCCCGAGGAGATGCCGCGGCTTCTGGCCGCTCTCGACGCCGGTTACGACCTGGTGAGCGGCTGGAAGAAAGTCCGCCACGACTCGTGGCACAAGGTGTACCCGTCGAGAGTGTTCAACCGCATCATCGGCGCGCTGACGGGCGTGCACCTGCACGATCACGTGTGCGGGTTCAAGTGTTTTCGCCGGCCGGTGGTCAAGAGCCTGCGCATCTACGGCGAATTCCACCGGTTCCTGGGCGTGCTGGCGGCGAGCAACGGGTTTCGCGTGAGCGAGATTCCCACGCTTCATCGCAAGCGAACCTGCGGCGTGAGCAAGTACGGCTTCTCGCGGTTCGCCAAAGGCTTTGTGGACCTGCTGACCATTGTCTGCCTCACCCGCTATCGCTGGCGGCCCCAGCATCTGATCGGCGTGACCGGTTTGTGGTTGATCGTCCTGAGCCTCGTGTTGGCGATCCTGATCGGAATACTCGGGTTCGTTCCGCCGGGTCCGGTGCACGCGCTGCTCAACGCGCTGGTGACGCTCATCTTGACGGCGGCGCCCGGCGCGCTGCTGATCGCCATCGGACTCGTCGGGCAGCTCATCGTGGATCAAAAGCCGCTCGACAGCCAATACGTGGTGGTTGAGCGGGCCGGCTGGTGCGGCGATTTGCGAACCGAGCCCGAGCCGGCCACTGCTTTGTGACAAGCCTGAGAGCGAACGCATGAACGATAGCCAAGCCGTCCTGACAAACGAGCCGGAGTCTGTTCCTGCTGAACTCCCACCGGCCCAACCTTCCCGCGTTCTGGACCTGACGCCCGTGATGATTTTGGTCACGGTCGGCCTGGTCAGCGGTGTCATCCTGCAGCGCTCGCGGCTGATGGACAGCCCGAACGACTCGTCCCGCTGGAACACGGTTTACTATCTCGTCGAGCATGGCACGTACGAGTATCTGCCTATCCCGCGCGAACAGGTGCCCTGGGCGATCCGCGGCACGAAGGAAGGAGAGCTTCCGCTGTGGGACACGCCCGTGCTGTGGACCATCGACATGATCCGTGTCGACGGGAAGATGTACTCCAGCAAGCCGCCCTTGTTGCCCACCGTGCTGGCGGGCGTGGCCTGGATCGCCCAGAAGGTGACCGGCCAAACGTTCCACGAGAACCCGTGGCTCATCCAGCGAATCATCCTGATCGTCTGCCAGGTGTTGCCGTTCGTGGCCATGCTCCTGATCGTGCGCCGGCACGTGTTTCGGGCCACGGAATCGGTGTGGGTTCGGCACTTCGCCATGGCGGTGGCCTGTTTCGGCACACTGCTCACCCCTTGGTTGATCACGCTCAATAATCACGTGATTGCGGCCGCCACAGGCCTGATCGCGCTCGATGCCGCCATACGCATCTGGTACGAGGGACGCCGGGAGTGGTACTGGTTCACCATCGCGGGCTTCTTCGCCGCCTTCACCGCCAGCATCGAGCTGCCCGCCGGCCTGCTGGCGGTGATTCTGTTCGTCGCGCTGCTGATGAAAGATCACCGGCGCACGTTGATCGCCGGGCTGATCCCCGCGCTCATTCCGGCCTGTGCCGCGCTGTACACAAACTATCTCGTGACCGGTCAGCTCATGCCCGCGTATGAGTCATGGGACAAGGACGGCAATCAGAAGGGCGGGTTCTACGACTTCCCCGGCAGCTACTGGAACAACCGCAAGGGGATTGACGCGATCAACGAGCCCAAGCATGTGTATCTGGCCCATATGCTCATCGGCCACGACGGGTTCTTCTCGCTGTCGCCCATTCTGCTGGTGGCCTTGGGCGGTATCCTGGTGCAGTTGTTCGGCCGCAGTGACCGCAGGTTGCTCGCGGCGATGACGCTCGGCATGACAGCCGTGCTGGTCTGTGTCTATTTGGTCAAAACCAACAACTACGGCGGCGGCTGTCACGGCTTCCGCTGGTTGTTCTGGGTGATTCCGATGTGGCTGCTGTTCATGCCCGCGGGGATCGAGCTGTTCTATCGCCGCGCCGTCGGCCGGTACGTGCTCTACAGTTTGTTCCTGGTCTCGATGTTCACGGTGGGGTACGCGCTCGACAATCCCTGGTCGACCAACTGGCTTCGCGCTCTCCTCAAACACGCGGGCGTCATCAACTACTGATCGAGCGAACGTCTGCCAGTGTCCGCAGTCGTACGGCCGTCTGACCGGCGCTGGGAGCGTTTGGGCGGGCGGTAGCCGCGGGCTTCCGCTTCGGCGGCGGAACTGAACGTGCGGAGGTTGTCCGGGCTGAGCCGGTCGGCCTGGCGGGTGCCCGGCTCGTAGTAGACCTCGCCGATCATGCTGGCCACCACCGTTTTGTCGGAAGGCGGGCCGGCTGCCTCGACGAGAAAATCCACGATCATCTTCTCCACACCCGCTGCTTTTTCCAGCATGCGCGTGCCGTGCAAGGCCATCGAATGATCGCCCGGCGAACGCGGCCCGATCGTGGTCACCTTCGCGCCGGGGATCTCGCGAGCCAGCTCTTCAGCGTCCTGGCGCTCTTCCACGGCGGCGAGCATGAGCACGGGGCGGGCCCGCACCTTGCGGGCGGCCGCCTTGGAGTCGAGATCCAGATACTTCAGCCCCGGCGTCAGCAGCACGAGGCCGTCCACGGATCTGTCGCGGGCGGCATATTCCAGCGCGATACTCGCTCCAACGCTGGCGCCGACGATGACCGTGCGGGCGGGATCGACTTCATCTCGACGTCGCAGCCAGCGCTGCGCCGCTTCGACATCATGAACCATGTCACGGAACAAGCGCGGGTCGCGCTCGTCGGCTTTCTGTTTCAGCTTGAGCGAAGCGGGTTGCACGCTCTCGCCGTGGCCGCGCAGATCGATCGCCAGTACGGCAAAGCCCGCCTTGTGCAAGTGGGGCACGAGTGGGTCGAAGGCCGTCCGCTGCTCGCCGTACATGTGCAAGAGGATGGTGGCAGGGGCGCGCCGGTGCCGCTCATCCGTTAGCGGTGGCGTGTACGTGGCCACGATTGTGACGGGTACCTTATCGCCGGTCTCGAACATCACCCGTTCGGACTTGATCGCATCAGTTCGTCTTGCCGCGTCTCGCTCGATTTGCGAGCGGCTGCGGGCTTGAGCCTCGGCTCGTCCGGGTTCAATCAAGACCAGCAGCAGGCTCGTGAGGCAGAGCATTGTCGTCGCGCAGGGCAGGTTGGGCATCGATCGCGTGCGGAGTTTGGACATGGCGTCCTCCGTGGGACCGCTGAAGTGGTGGCATTTATATTGCACCAGTATTACACCGCGGCGGCATTTGGATGGCAAGAGCCCTGACAGGCTCGTCGGGACATCCCGCACGGGAGTATCCATTCTTTCGTCGAGAGCCGGCAGAAAGCTCCCTTCCTAAACTGCAATTGCCGACGTGATCGCGAGTTGTGGCGAATGGGAGGAATGTCATGCAGGCTGTGCCCCAGTCAACAGACGTATCGGCGGCCGAGATGGTTCAGCGAGTCCTGGTCGGATTGCTGGGAGGCCTGACGGCAACCTGGGCCATGACGCAATTCCAGTCGCTGTTGTCGCCTCGGCAGGATCAATCTGGCGAGCAGGAGGCCAAGCATAGCCAGGAACCCCAAGAGGAGGGCTCGTCAACCATGCGGGTAGGTGACGCCATCTCGAAGCTGGTTCGAGGCCGTCCGGTGAGCGACGAGCACAAGGAGCTGGCCGGGCAGGTGGTTCACTATGCCTACGGCACGCTGATGGGCGGTCTGTACGGTGCGATCAAAGAGGTATTCCCGCAGACGGCCGCCGGCCGGGGCACGGCCTGGGGGACGCTGTTGTGGCTGGGGGGCGATGAGATCGCGCTGCCGCTGTTGAGACTCGCGGGCCCGCCGACCCAGTACGCCGTTTCGACCCACGCCGCAGCTTGGGCCGCGCATCTCGTGTACGGCCTGACGCTGGACACGGTCTGCCGGAGCGTCGAGCAACTCGCCTGCAGTCTGAAGGCAGGAGCATCCCGACGAGCCGAGGAGCCGCAACGGGATGCTCCGAGGCTGGACTACGCCGAGCTCATCGCCGCAGGCCGGTGACAACATGGGTTACAACGCGCAAGCAACTAACGCGAGCGGCGGGGCTTGACCCCGCCGACTCATTTCGAAGCAGAGTGGACACGACTCAGGGCGGATACTGATACTTGTACTTGGAGCCACCCCGAACCCCGGAAACAGGCTGCGTGCGTCACTGCAGGACGGGGTCGCCGACGAGGACCTCGCGGAGCTTCTCGAGGGCGACGTTCTGAATCTGACGTACGCGCTCCTTGCTCAGGCCGACGGCGTTGCCGATCTCCTGGAACGTGAGCTTGGGATCCTCCGCGTCCGGGAAGCGCTGGGCCAGAATCCGCGTTTCCATTTCGGTCAGGTCACAGACGTTTTCCTGGAGGATGTGCCGCAGCCGTTCCACATACAGCTCGGAACCGGTGTCGGCGGTGTTGGCCACCCGCTCGAAGGACGCGTCGTGCTGCACCGGGAAGAGCCGCCGGTAGTTGCTCTCGCGCTTCCCGCGGCGCATGAGGGCCCGAGCGATGACGTTGCAGGCGTACGTGCTGAAGCGGTAGCCTCGCCAAGGGTTGAAGCGGTCGGTGGCTCGCGTCAGGGCCAGCATGGCATCGCTCAAGAGATCATCCTCGTCGGAGCGGCGGTTGCTGAACCGGCCGATCATGGAATAGACGAGGCCCAGATTCCGCTGAACGATGTACTCTCGAATGCACTCCCACCGGCGGATCCACTCGGCCTGCTCGGCGGGAGTGCGGCCGCGACGGGTCGCCTTGTAAGCGCAGGTATGCATGGCCGCGAAAAGACTTTCTTCATCGGGCGGCGTGGCCGGACCACCGCTGCTCGAAATCGACCGGGCCAGCTCGATGGCCTGTTGGGCCGCTTGACGCGTCTTTACCCGGGGATCCGGTGCGAACCAGAGTGCTCGCGCGGCCGTCGCTTTGTCCGCCGGGCGCGGCTTACGCTCAGAGTGGTTGGAGATCATTCGTGCGTTCCCAGTGGTGGACAGGCGGGGCAAAACTCTCGCTCCTCAACTAGTACCGTTTTAGTACTATATCAAGCTCGCGCCGGGGGTTCAAGGGCAGTCCGAGTAACTGGTCAGGCGACGCGAGGATGCTTCGGGCTGAGTGCCCAGCACAAGCTTCTGTTGTGTATAGGCTTGCGCGTGACTCGGCAATGTCTGACGGTAGTCCGGGCGGCCGCCGATCCGGGGATTGAACATTTCGAAGACGTGTCGCGGCGCGTTCCGAAGGCTGCCGCTGGCCAACTGACCGCATATCCTGGACAATCCCGGGTTCATCGTTCAAGGGCGACAGATCGAGAGAGGGTAGACCAATGGGTTCAGAACAGATGCGGAACGAATCGGACAGCATGGGCCAGATGCAGGTACCGGGCTGGGCGCTGTGGGGGGCGCAGACCCAGCGAGCGGTGGAGAACTTTCCGATCAGCGGCTATCGGTTCGGCCGCCGGTTCATTCGCGCCATGGGCCTGATCAAGCAGGCGGCGGCCGAGGTCAACCGCGACCTGGGGCTGCTGGACGCCCAAAGGGCCGAGTGGATCGTGGCGGCCGCGCAGGAAGTGATCGACGGGACGCTCGACGCTCATTTCCCGCTGGATATTTTCCAGACGGGTTCGGGCACGAGCTCGAACATGAACGTCAACGAAGTCATCGCCAACCGGGCCATTCAACTGGCCGGCGGCGTGGTGGGCTCGCGCGATCCCGTGCATCCCAACGATCATGTGAACATGGGTCAGTCGAGCAACGACGTGATCCCCACGGCTATTCACGTAGCGCTGGCAGAAGCTCTCCAGCAGGATCTCGTGCCGGCGCTGGAGGTGATGTCCCGCAAACTGGAGGAGAAGGCCAAGCGGTTCTGGGATGTGATCAAGATCGGGCGAACGCACCTGCAGGACGCCACGCCCATCCGGCTGGGGCAGGAGTTCAGCGGGTACGCGGCCCAGGCACGGCTGAGTGCGCAGCGAGCCCAGCGAGCCATCGCCGCGCTGGCCGAGTTGCCCATCGGCGGTACCGCCGTGGGGACGGGCATCAACACGCATGTGGAGTTCGGCGCCCGCGTGGCGGCCCGGCTGGCCAAGATGACCGGAATCAGCTTCGTGGAGGCGGAAAACCATTTCGAGGCCCAGGCGGCCAAAGATGCGGTTTGCGAGGCCAGCGGGCTGGTGCGGACGATCGCGGTGGCCATGACCAAGATCGCCAACGACATCCGCTGGCTGGCCAGCGGTCCGCGGTGCGGCATCGGCGAGATCCGCATTCCCGCCACGCAGCCGGGCTCGAGCATCATGCCGGGCAAGGTCAACCCGGTAATGAGTGAGATGCTCATCCAGGTCAGCGCCCAGGTGATCGCGAATGATACGGCGGTGACGCTGGCGGGCCGCGACAGTATATTCGAACTGAACACGATGATGCCGCTCATCGCCCACAATGCCCTGGAATCGGTACGGCTGTTGTCGGCGGGGATCGACGTGTTCACGCGGCGGTGCATCGACGGCATTACGGCGGATTCCGAGCGGTGCGAGCAGATGATCGAGCGATCGCTGGCCATGTGCACGAGCCTGGCGCCGAAGATCGGCTACGATCAAGCGGCCGCCATCGCCAAGGAGGCGTATGCCGAGGGCAAGACGGTTCGCCAGGTCGCCCGCGCGAAGGGGGTTCTGCCGGAAGCCGAACTGGACCGCACGCTCGACCCGGCGGCCATGACCGCGCCGGGCGCCAAGGGCGAAGGCGGCGGCTGATGACGCTGTGAGCGATGAGCTTTGAGCTATGGACATCCGGCTGACAGCTGAGAGCTCATAGCTGACAGCTCTTCATAATGTGATCGTCATGCTGGAATTTTCCGACAACCCAGCCGAACGCCCGCAACGACGCCGGCGTGACCGCTTCGTGCCGCTGGTCAGCTTGATCGTTGCGGGCCTGTTCGTTTGCGTGGCATGGACGATTGCGGCCAAAGCGCGGGAATACAACTCGAATCGGGCGGTCGGCGGACTGCTCGTCGCGGGAATGCTCTCGGCGAAGAACGCTGAGACGACCAGCGCCCCGGCGATCAACGAACGAACCGGTTTGCCGTGGCTGTCGCTGCCCGCGATTCCGAGCGAACCGTCCGGCGAGCCGGCGCCGGTTGGGACCAAGCACGATCGGTCGGCGTTCGAACCGCCTGCGCTGCCTTTCCGCGAACTGAGCCGGGCGAGTGCTTCGGCTGAGGTCATCATCCATACCTGGGAATGCGTGGTCTATGCCGTGGCGGGCGTGTCGGCGGTGGCCGGCCTGATCGGGCTGTTCTCTCGCTGGGTGCGCGGCCCGCACCTGCTGGCGGCGGCGCTGATCCTGCTGAGCACGGTGGGCACGTTGGTGGCCATGCGGTTGCTCGTGGATGAGCGGGCGGGTGCGTTTCATGCCCTGCCCCTGCTGTCCTACCTGCTGGCCGCCGCTGGCCAGTCGCTCTATGGGATCGTGCTCGTGGCTCTTTTTGCCAGGAAAGATCGAGCCTTGCCCGGCGGGACCGCTCCTGACGGCCGCGGCGCCTGAAGCTCCCAGGTCGCGCTGCCGGCATAAAATCTGGAAGCGAACGGAGCAGGGCTGTATCCTGACGGTTTCGCCGCGGCTCTCGCCGAGTGTGGCCGGGTCGCCGGTGAAGGAGACCTGAGCCATGTCCCTGCTGAGCAACTCGTTGACGGTCGTACTCTTTTCGGCGGCAGTTCTCTACCTTGCCTACAAGGTCTACGGCACGTTTCTGGTGAAGCGCGTATTCGGGCTGGACGACAGTCGGCCCACGCCCGCGGTTGAGCAGAACGACGGCATGGACTTCGTGCCGACCAAGCCGCAGATCCTGTTCGGCCACCACTTTGCCTCGATCGCCGGTTTGGGGCCGATTCTCGGGCCTGCGATCGCGGTGTACTGGGGCTGGCTGCCCGCGTTGATCTGGGTGCTGGCCGGCTGCGTGCTCATCGGCGGCGTGCACGACCTGGCGGCGCTCTTCGCGTCCATTCGTCACAAGGCTCAGACAATCGGTGGACTGACCAATGAGATCATGGGGCCTCGGGCGAGGCTCTTGTTTTTGCTCATCATCTTCTTCCTGCTGGCGCTGGCCATGGGCGTGTTCGCCATCCAGATGGCCGTCCTGTTCAATGACCTGTCGCCCCAGGCGGTGGTGCCCACGTTTTCGCTCATCGTAATCGCCATGATCATCGGCATCATGGTGTACAAGCTGCGCTGGCCGCTGCTGCCGGTGACCATCGTCGGCCTGACGTTGATGTTCGCCATCACCTACGCCGGTCTGGAAGTGCCGGTGCCGCTGTATCGGCTGTTCATCGGCGAGTCGGGCGCGGCAGAGGTGATCGCGACCACCGATCATCCCGACCTGCCACAGGTGCACGGGATTCGGGCCACCCGCGCCGATGCGGCGGTACGTTTCTTCAAGCATCGAGCCGATGAGGACCCGGAGTTCAAGGCCATGGCCGAAGACGTGGCCCATGCGCGATCGAAGGCTCAAAGCACTTGGGTCTACATCCTGCTGGCCTACGCTTTCTTCGCGTCCATCCTACCGGTCTGGCTCCTGCTCCAGCCCCGCGACTACATCAACTGTTTTCAGTTGTACTTCGGCCTGATCGCGCTGGTGCTCGGGATCGCGGTGTGGCGGCCGGAAATCAATGCTCCGGCGCTGGGGACATTGTCTTCGGCCGCAGGCGACAACGCTCCGGGCGTGCTGCCCTTCCTGTTCATCACCATCGCCTGCGGTGCGGTGAGCGGGTTCCACAACCTGGTGTCCAGCGGCACGACGGCCCGCCAGATTCGCCGCGAGACCGACGCGCGGCCCATCGGCTACGGGGCCATGCTGACCGAGGGATTCCTGGCCGTCCTGGTGATCGTGGCTTGCACGGCCGGATTGTCGGGGAGCGACTATCAGGGCGCCTACGGCCATTGGGACGGGCTCAGCGATCGTTCGCTGGGGGCGTTTCTGTCCGCGTCGGCCAACGTGGTCGCGTATCCGTTCCTGTGGCTGTTGAACCCGGATCAGCACGGCATGCTGGTGACCTTCTGCCGAAACCTGATGGCGGTCATCGTGGTCAGCTTCGCGATGACCACGCTGGACTCAGCCACCCGCCTGCTGCGGTACAACATCGAGGAAATCGCCCAGATCGTTCGGATCAAACCGCTGACCAATCGGTACGCGAGCAGCCTGCTGGCCGTGCTGGCCATCGGCTATTTCGCCCTCATCAAGATTGACGGCAAGCCTGCGGGCCTGACTTTGTGGCAATTATTCGGCACTAGTAATCAGCTCCTGGCCGCCCTGGGTTTGCTGGTGGTCAGCGTGTACCTCTACCAACTGCGCCGGCCGGTCATCTACACACTCGTCCCCATGGGCGTCATGGTGGTGACCGTGGCCTGGGCTATGAGCCTCAAGATCGCCGAGTTCTACCGCGGCTGGCAGACCAATGGTGACACGACCAACCTCTCGCTCATGATCGTGGGGAGTATCCTGACGATCATGGCGGTCTGGATGATGGTCGAAGGTGTGGGGGCCTTCCTGCGCGAGCGCGACCGCCGGTCACCGGGCCCCGTGCCCTCAACCGCTGACAAAGTCGCGGCGGGTTAAGCCGTCGGTGCACTGGACTTGCTTCGCCAGGCGCGTCTCCGGTTGCCGTCCCGGGGGGGCGGGCATCTTGCCCGCCTCAGACTGTGAGTGTCACTATTTAGTGCGAACACTCTGGGCGTACAGACTCTGCTCGCCCCGGAGGGGCGGCGGTCAGTAGCCGTAGGTGTGAGCCTACGGACCTATAGCCCGACCCCAATCTCTTTCTCCCTCCCTCCTGATGCCGGCTTTCGCCGGCATCAGGAGGGAGGAGTTTCTTTGAGTGTAATCCGTTCCCGGTGGCTTGCGCCACCGGCTATTGACCAACGCCCCATTCGGGGCGAATAGCCTCGTGCTTGCCGAAGCACAAAAAGCCTTGGACAGGCTCTCTGAATGAGCGAGTTGGCCGCTCAGCGCGAGCCGAGGAAGACGGTGCCGAGTGTGCGGAGGCAGATGGTGAAGTCCAGTTCGATGGACATGTGCTTGATGTACCACAAGTCGAGCTGGAGTTTGCGCTTGGCGTCCTCAACGCTGGCTCCGTAACGGTAGTTGATCTGGGCCCAACCGGTCAATCCCGGCTTGACGAGGTGGCGTTCGTTGTAGAAGCGAATCTTGGGGGCCAGCTCGACCACGAACTCCGGCCGTTCGGGGCGGGGGCCGACGATGGACATCTGGCCTCGCAGGATGTTCCACAGTTGCGGGAGTTCGTCGAGCCGGCTGCGCCGCAGATACCAGCCGACGGTGGTCACGCGAGGATCGTCGGCGGCGGCCCACTGATGGCCGTTGCGCTCGGCCCCCACGTGCATGGTGCGGAACTTGTGCAGCCAGAAGGGCCGCCCGTTGAGACCCACCCGTTGCTGGCTGTAGAAGACCGGGCCGGGCGAGTTCAACTTGATGGCCAGGGCGATGAGCGGCCAGAAGGGCAGCGTCAGGAGCAACCCCAGCGTGGCACCGACGATGTCCACCGCCCGTTTCATGATCAACTGCGATTCGCGGTAGTGCTTCAGGTCCGCGAACAGGAACCAGTGCGGCTCGAGATGATCGACGGGAATCTCGCTGAGCACCTGCTCGTAGAACGTCGAGAGGTTGGTCACGCGGCAGCCAAGCCTTAGACAGCCCAGCACACGATCGAGCACGCGGGGATTCTTGGCCGGCCCGGGGCCGACGACCACTTCGTTCACCTCGTGGTCGATGCAGAGCTGTTCGATGTCATCGATGGTGCCGAGGACCGGATGTCCGCCCAGGTGATGACCGACCTCGATCGGCTCCAGCGTGACGTAGCCCACAAGCTGATACCGGCGGGACAGTCCGTCGCCTTCGGTCATGACCGACAGCCGTGACTTGCGATCGGTGCCCACAATAATGAACTTGCGGCTGTACCCGCTGATGCATCGGCAGACCGCCAGCCGGCATGCGGGGGCGATCAGCAGATAGAAGGCCGCGGCCAAGAAGAGCACCTGGCGGCTCTGCACCGAGTACAGGAACAGCGAGATCACCACGTAAGAAAGCGTGATGCAGACGGCGGTGCTGAGGACCGACCGGGCCAGGATGCGCGAACGTCGCAGCAGCGTCTGTTGTTCGTACAGCCCGAACACCAGCCCCGATAGGACGAGAGTCAGGCACTGCACGAGACAGGTCTGCCAGAGCGGGACGACAATCCACGCTCCCTCGGGTGTCCAGACCAGGTTCCGATAAGCGACGGCCACACCAGCGGACATGATGGCCGCATCGAACGCGCTCCAGGCCAGCCAGGGCGTTTCGAGCAGCGAGTTGCCCAGCGTTCCGAGCCAGTTCCCCCGCGATGAACCGCGATCATCGTCTACCGTCAACAGGCGCGGGAACGGCGCCGCGCGCCGCGCCGGTGCGGCCGGCGGGAGTGGGTAGACGGCGGTGTTCGCGGATGTGAGGTCGAATGCCATGGTCGATGGACTCCTCACGGCCAGTTTTGTATCGGTACGTCCGGTGCGCATGGTGAGTTAGCACGCCCACCGGTTCGGCATTTCCCACAGATCCTCGGCGCGACGCAATGCCCGCAAGACGTTTCGCCTGGGCGGACCGAAATCCCGTCCGGATATATGTGAAACGGCGTTCTGCGGTAACCGATACAGCCAACAGCGGCTTGGAAGCTATGGAGAGCGGTCTTATGCACCATGCACTGAAGGATGTCGTGCGTACGCCGAAACGGTGTTTCGGGGTCGGCCAGGCCGTTGTTATCGGGCTTGTCGCGCTGACCGGCTGCCACCAGCCGGACCCGCCGCCCGCGGCGTATGCGGGTCCGACACTGGCTTCGGCCGATCTGGGGCTGGTCGAGGCGGTGGAGACAAGCGCCAACGGCTTCGTCATTCTCGAACCCGACGGTTCTCAGGGCCGGTTTCCGGCCGCTTTGGCCGTGGTCAAGTTGGAAAAGCCCTCGCCACTGTTCGTCTACGACGATCCTTTGTTCGTGGCAGATCGCGGTTGGGAAATCGCCAACATCCGGGAGGAAGAAGCGGCGTATTGGAACGGGCTGCTGAAGCGGATCCCGGAATCGCGATCGGTTCACGTGCTGGGCCGTTCGAACGTAATCTCGCCCGACTGCGGTCTCGACGATGTGCTCGAGGCGGTTGCCCGTTTGAAAGTGGATCTGTGCCTCATATACGGCCCCCGGATGTGCTCCGATGTTGACAACGCCGCACTGGGGGGCGTCATCCTGGACGTCAAAACAGGAAATCACCTTGCGTACGTGCAGTCCGAAGCCGGTCCGTTGGATTTCGAGCCTCCGCGTCGCGATCGCTCCAAGTACGACCGCTCGCACGTGGACGTGAACTATCTGGCGGCGCGTCGGTTCGAGCGTGAAGTGCGACGCTGCTTCATGGAACTCATCGCCCGTGACACGCCGGCGGCCAGCACGCAGCCCAGCCCCTGGCGCTACATTCACGAATCGCGGGTGCCGGCGGGTACGGTGCCCGTCCAGATTGTTCCCAATCGCCGAACGGGAGGATAAGGCCGTCGTGATGGCCTTCCGCCCCTGACCATGATCTGCGCATCGTCACCAATTTGCTGTCAACGAGGTGTCGGCACACCTCGTCCCGGCCGGGCCGCGCGATTCACGGCTGCCGTCGTGGTCAGCTTCCTGCTGTTCGGGCCGTACTTGGCGAACCTCTCGCGCGACTACACGCGATACTGCTATTTCTGGAATCGCCAGAACACTCTGGTCCTGATCGTTTTGGTCCTGGGCCTGGGAATCATGCTGGGCCTGGCCGGCGAGGTAGCGCGATACACCCGGCGCGGGTGGTTGATTGCCCTGTCGAATCATGCATTCGTACTCCTGCTGGGGACCGGTCTGCTGTTTAACCTGGCCTTCGTTGTCCGGAAACTGGAGCCGTTGGCGTGGGCTCCTTCGCGGTGGCAGATGGGGCTCTTGTGGCTGGCGGCATCGAGTGTTGGCATCTGGGCAGTGTCGCGTCCGGGCAGCAAGTGCGTGACACGCTGCCGGCAACTGTGCCAAATAATCGGTCCGGCGGTTCCGGTGACCTTTATGGGACTTCTGTTCGTGCCGGGTTATCCGGAGCGGATGGAGCCGCTGCCCGGGCACGTCCCGGCGCAGATGTTGCAGCCGGTGTCCGACGCGACTCGGTCGGGCGGCGTCTATGTGTTTATCTTCGACGAGTGGTCGTACGAACGCACGTTCGCCCACGGACAGGTGTTGAACCGCTTTCCCCACCTGGTTGCGTTCGCACGCACCGCGACCATGTATATCGACGCTCACTCGCCCGCCGGCGATACCGAGCGATCGCTGCCGGGCATCTTGTTTCAAACGAACGATGTGGCCGCGGTCGATCACGGCCGGCTGGGATTCATGCGCGGCGGCGAGTTCGTTCCGACACACGACTATCAGAGCATTTTCGCCCGGCTCGAGCCGTTGGGGTACCGCGGCGTGATGCTCGGAGCCGGGCTGCCCTATCGGCTCTGGCTGGGCGCACAGGTCGATGTGTGCCGGTCGTACTCCAATTATCCGTGTCCATCCGGCGTGCTCGGCCAGATGGGCGTGCACTTGCTCCGCGGGTTTCACTACGCACCCGATCCGTGGACGCATCGTTGGTACAAAACCTGGGAGCGGGCATACCTGCATAAGGCGACGTGCGACACCCTCGCGAACGTCCGGGCCGACGTGCACCGGATCATTTCCGAGGGACCGCCGCAGACGTTCCTGGTCGCTCACCTGTTTCTGCCACACATGCCGGCCGTGCTCGAACCGGACCTGACCTTCCGGCCCGTCGAACGCACCGTCTGGCACGACGGCAGTCTGATCGGCTACGAGGCGAACCTTCAGGCCATGGACCGCTTGGCCGGTGAGTTCATGGAGGCGCTTCGTCTGACCGACAAGTTCACAGACTCATTGGTCGTGTTCACATCGGATCACAGCTGGCGTCACGATCCCGAACGGACGAGTGGACACAGCGCGGTCCCGATCACGCACGTGCCGTTGTTGGTGAAAGTCCCTGGCCAAATCGAATCTCGGGTCGTCGAGAGCCGGTTTGAGACGCGGGACTTGGGGGTTTTGATTGAACAGTCGGTGCGTCCGGGATCACGTCCCGAATTCGCCTGCAGCCAGAGGAGTCATCCATGATTGAGTCCCCCGTGCTGGCTCCCCGGCGACGTTCGCCGGTGGTTTCCCAAGATTCCGCGGATGTGCTGAGCAGCGCCGCTCAGGCTCAACTCGATCGAGTGGGGCCGGAGGTCACGCACGCATCGGCGGCGGAAACGGCGATCGAGGTGTCGGTGATCATGCCGTGCCTGAACGAGGCTGAGACGCTGGAGGTCTGCATCAACAAGGCCCGCCGTTGCCTGGAGAAGAACAACATCCGGGGCGAAGTCATCGTCGCCGATAACGGCTCGACGGACGGGTCGGTCGAGATCGCTCGGCGGGCGGGTGCCCGCGTCGTGCACGTGGCCGAAAAGGGCTACGGGGCCGCGCTTCGGGGCGGCTTCGGCAGCGCTCGCGGCAAGTACCTGATCATGGGCGATGCCGACGATTCGTACGACTTCGAAAACTTCATGCCGTTCATCGAGCGGCTGCGGGCCGGCGACGACCTGGTCATGGGCAATCGGTTCCGGGGCGGCATCGGCAAGGGAGCCATGCCCTGGCATCACAAGTACATCGGCAACCCGGTGCTGACCGGGATCCTCAACCTGTTCTTCCGTTCGGGCATTGGTGACGCACACTGCGGACTGCGCGGGCTGAGCCGGCGAGCGTTCGTGGCCTTGGACCTCAAGACGCCCGGCATGGAGTTCGCCAGCGAGATGGTCATCAAGGCAGTGATGCAGGGAATGCGCATCAGCGAGGTGCCCACCACGCTCAAGCCGGCCGGCCGGTCCCGGCCACCGCACCTGCGGAGCTTCCGCGACGGCTGGCGACACCTGCGGTTCATGATGCTCCTGGCCCCCAACTGGCTGCTGATGCTGCCCGGTGCCGTAATGGCCCTGCTCGGCGGGTTGATCTTCCTTCTGCTCATGCGCGGGCCGATCGCCGTGGGGCCGGCGGTGCTCGATGTGCACACCATGCTCATCGGGGCTCTGGGCGTCACGCTGGGTTACCAGGCGATCACCATGGGGTATGCAGCCCGGATCTACGCCGTGCTCGAGGGCATAGCTCGACCTTCGCGCGCGCTCGAATTCGGCTTCCGGGTGATCAATCTCGAACGCGGCTTGTTGGCCGGTGCGGCGATGGCCGCGTGCGGCCTGGCCATCATCGTCGCGGTGACGCTGATCTGGGCGAACGGCTCGTTCGGACCGCTGGATACGTCTCGAACGTTGCGACCGCTGGCGGCCGGAATCACGCTGATCACGCTCGGCATGCAAACGGTGTTGATGTCCTTCTTCTACAGCATGCTCGGCCTGTGCGGCCGGCGAGGGTAACATGCGCAAGCTGGATGACGTGTTGAGAAACTGGCGGGCCGGCAAAGCATTGGCCCACATCCGCCCGGGTGGCCGACTGCTGGACGTGGGCTGCTTCGATGGTTACCTCGTTCGCCAGGCTCGCTCGCGCGTGGCCGAGGTCATCGGACTCGATCCGCTGATCGCGTCCGGCGAGGTGGACGGCATCGAGTTCATTCGCGACAGTTTCCCCCCCCGGACGGAGTTCGCCGACGGCTCGTTCGACTGCATCAGCATGCTGGCCGTCCTCGAGCACATGACCGACCCGGACGCGGTCGCGGCCGAATGTCGGCGTCTCCTGAAGCCGGGAGGTCAGGTGGTTCTCACCGTGCCCTCCCCTTGGGTGGACCCCATCATCTGGGTGCTGCAGCGTCTGCGGCTGCTCGACGGCGTGTGCACCGAGCAGCACCACGGCTTCGACGTCGAACAGACGGGGCCCATCTTCGAGCGGGCCGGCTTCGTGTTGGAGCGTCGCGAGAAGTTCCAGTTGGGACTTAATAACGTCTTCGTGTTCAAGAAGCCGCGGATCCGGTCGCCGAGAATCGCCGTACCGGCGCAACAGACTACCGTACAGGAGCTGGAGTGCGTGCCGGCGCTCGGGTGAGCGAATCGTCGCGCGCCAAGCCTGTTCTACGGGGTTTGGGGCAGTTAGCCCAAGTCTTTGGCTGGCAAACGTTCCCCAGAGGGCTCGAACCTCTAACCTTCAGCTCCGGAGGCTGACGCTCTATCCAATTGAGCTAGGGGAACTCACATCTGGGAGTATCCTTGCGACTATCCTAGCACGACTCGGCGGGGGGCTCAAGTTGAGCTGTCCCGCCGGGCGGAGCGGGTCACGTATGTCCGTCATCGTTTGCCTGGCGGGCCCGGCAGGCCCATAATCGTCCGATTCGTCCGGAATTCCCGGAAGCACGGGGGGCAGGGCATCTTGCCTGCCTCGGAGGTCAGTCAGACGCCCCCCAATCGCCGTTCGCGCCGACTTGAATGACGGAGCCGGCGGCGGGGAGGGGCTCCCGGACGCGAGCACGGATCGAGAACAGGCATGAAATTCGACACGATTATCACGGGTGGGACGGTGGTTTCGGCGGAGCGGACGGTGAAGGCCGATGTGGCCATCGCCGGCGAGCGGATTGCCGCCGTGGGCAAAGGGTTGGCTCGTTCGGGCGAGGCGGCCGGGGCACGCATCGTGGATGCCGCGGGCAAGTACGTCTTGCCCGGGGCCATCGACGTGCACGTGCACCTCGAGATGCCGTTCTGCGGGACGGTCTCGTCCGACGATTACGACAGCGGGACGCGGGCGGCGGCTCGCGGCGGCGTGACCACCGTGCTGGACTTCGTCATCCCGCATCGAGACGAGTCGCTGGCCTCGGCGGTCGACCGCTGGCATGCCAAGGCCGAGGGCAAGGCCTGCGTGGACTACGGGTTTCACGTCTGTATCACCAACCCCGCGCGGCACATTCCGGAGATTCCCGCCCTGATCGCCTCGGGCATCCCGACGGTCAAGGAGTTCATGATCTACGCCAGCCAGGGTTGGCAGGCGGACGACGCGGCCATCTTCCGGGCGCTCGAAGTGACACGCGAGCACGGAGGCATGCTACTTGTGCACGCCGAGTCGGCGGGGGTGCTCGATGCCCTCATCGAGCGTTACCACAACCCGGCCGACATGAAGAAGTATGGGGCCCGGCTGCACACCATGACCCGGCCCAACTTCGTCGAAGCCGAAGCCATTCAGCGGGCGATCACCTGGGCCGAGGCCACCGGCGGAAGGCTGTATATCGTGCACATGTCGACGGGGCAGGGAACGGACATCGTGGCCGCGGCCCGGCGGCGGGGTGTGGATGTGCTGGCCGAGACCTGCGCGCAGTATCTCGTGCTGGACGACTCGTTGTTCGGTCGCAAGGATGGCCACCTGTATGCCACGTGCCCGCAGCTCAAGAAACCCGCCGACCAGGAACGGTTGTGGCGGGGGCTCGCGCGCGGCGAGGTATCGGTGATCAGCACGGACACCTGCTCGTTCACTCGCGAGCAGAAGGCCATGTGGCAGGGCGACTGGACAAAGATTCCCATGGGCATGCCGGGGCTCGAGACGCTCTTGCCGGTGGTGTACACGCACGGCGTGCTCGGCGCTCGCATGAGCATCAAGGAGATGGTGGCCAAGCTCTCGACCAACCCGGCGAAGATCATGGGCCTTTATCCCCGCAAGGGCATCATCCAACCCGGCAGCGACGCCGACATCGCCATTATCGAGCCGGAGCACAGAGTCAAAGTCGATTACCGGCGGATGGAAACCAACACCGACTGGAACCCCTTCCAGGGCTGGTCGCTGGCCGGTTTTGCCGAGAAAACGTTCAGCCGCGGGCAACTGGTGGTGGACGGCTACCGGTTCGTGGGCCGTAACGGCTGGGGTAAGTATCAAAAACGCGGCACGCCAGGACGGCCTTGAGTCCGCGCATCTACCGCTGCGCGCGGATTGCAACAGCGCCCGAAATTGGCACATCGAACTTGAGCGATCCCGGACGTGTTTTTCGGTGAACACCCCACCTACCATGACTTTGTTCGGGGCAGCGCACCCGGTATGTCCCCGATGAGTCGGAATTGCGGCACTTGATTGAAGGGGAAGGGAGTTGCCCGCCGGACAACTCCATCGTTCATACCCATTCGCCTGGAAAAGAACCGAGGCCATTCCTTCGCGCCCTGCGGGAATCGAGGAGAAGAGGTCGATGCAAACGAACCGCGCTATGCAATTGGCGAATCTTGCCTGTGCGCTTGTTTTGACAATGTTCACAGCGTGCGGCCCGCTGGAACTGCCCGACGACGATGACAGTGGCAAGCCCACACCCGACCCGACTCCGCGACTCATCGGCGGGCAATCGCTGAGTTGGCACTACATCGAGGTGGTGTTCGACCGGGCGGTGGGGACCACGTACGCCAACCCGGATCTCTATATCGTCAAGGACGCCAACAACGAGACGCTCGAGATCAAATCGGCCCGGCTACAGGACAATCCGGCCCGCGTGCTGCTCGAGACCGCTCCTCAGCGACAGGTGCAGTACGAGCTGACGTTGGCCGGTTCGGCCGGGCAGTACATCAACGAATCGGGAGAGCCGGTCCGGATGATCGTGGTGTTCAAGGGCTCCACGCAGGCCGAGCCGTACGTGGCCAGCGCCATTGCGCTGAGTCCCACATCGGTTTTGGTGACGTATGGCGGAGGCATGGACGACAACATCGGCGTGGCGGCGTACTACGAGATCGCCCATCCCGATCTCGACGTGCTGACCGCGACGCCGGGGGCGGGCAACACGACCGCGCTGCTGACCACGTCAGAGCAGGAGAACATCGACTACACGTTACGGGTCACGAACGTAACCTCCAACAACGGCAGCAAGCTGATCGACCCGACGCGGAGCACGGTCACGTTCAACGGCATCGCCCCCGACGAGCCGCCGGTGGTCACCGGCGCGGCGGCGATCAACGCCACCACTGTGCTCGTCTCGTTCAACAAGCCGCTGGCTGACGATGCGGCCGATCCTACGCGGTTCTCCATCACGCCGGACCTCACCGTCACCACCGCCCAAGCCAGTCTCTTCAACACGCAGATCAAGCTCACTACGCTACCTATGACGGCCGGCCAGACGTATACCGTGATCGTGACCGGCGTGAAGGATCGCGGGGGCGTAACGCTGGCGGGTCCGCCCGATAACCAGGCGATGTTCACGTTCGAGGGCCAGCCGCAGACCGACGGTCTCGGCTTGCCGCGCGTGGTCGGGGCGGCCTCGCTCAGCAACACCTCGGTCATGGTGGTGTTCAACAAGCCCATGGCCGACAGCGCTCTGAATCCCGCCCACTACATCATCGTGCAGGAGCATGTGAATTCCGAGGTGGGGGCGCTGGTCACGCTGGAGGCCCGATTCCTGAACGCCAACCGCACCACGGTCATCCTGACCACCGGTTCGCAGAACGAGGTGACCTATCGCGTCACCGTGGTCAACGTCCAGGATCTCAGCGGGAACGAGCTGGCTCCCAAGGAACTGCTCGTGGACCCGGCCTCGGCGACCTTCCCCGGCACGCCGCCGAGCGGCGGCCAGATCGTCGATAGCGACGGTGACGGCGTGAGCGACAATCTGGAACTGCGCGGTTACGTGGTCACCACCGTCGCGAGCACCGGCGAGATCACTCGCACGCAGGTGACCAGCGACCCCAACAACCCGGACACCGACGGCGACGGCCTCGACGACGCCGAGGAGCGCCAGCTCAACACGAACCCTCGCGCCGCCGACTCCGACGGCGACCGCATCAGCGACTACGACGAGTTCAACATCTGGTACACCAGTCCGTTGCACCAGGACACCGACGCCGACGGCCTGGACGACCAACTGGAAATCTTCTTCTTCAAGACGTCGGCGCTGCTCGATGATACCGACGGAGACGGCCTGGAAGACGGCGACGAAGTCGTGGCGGGCAACCGTGATCCGCGCGTATCCGATCTGCCTGAGCCGGCCATCTCCATCGGCGAGGTCGCGTTGCGGCTCGACACCCGTTTCACCTACACCGACACCGAGGGCGTTTCCCAGGTCACCCAGAAGAGCAATACGGCGACGCTGACCCAGAGCGAGCAGACCACCTTCGCCACCAGCGATACGGAGACCATGAAGCACGTTATCGAGGCGGGCTTCGAAGGCGGGCTCGACCAGGGGAAAGGCACGGCCAAAGGCAGCATCAACTACAACTTCACGTACGAGACCACGTTCACGGCCAGCCAGGAGAGCGTGAGCGCCACCCAGTCGGAGTACCAGGAGTCGCTGACCACGAGTGTTCAACGCGACATCACGCAGGAGGTGACCCGCACGATCGAGGGCGCGAGCATCGACCTGGCCGTCAGCCTCAGCAACTTCGGCGATATCCCGTTCACGATGAACAACCTGGAGATCACGGCCCTGCTGCAGGACCCGTTCAATCGCCGGCGGTTCACGCCGGTGGCTTCGCTCCTGCCTGCTTCGCAGCTGCAGACCGGCAGCTTTGAAGTGTTCCTGGGGCCGTTCATTCAGGAACGCGGTCCATTCATCTTCAAGAGCACCGAGGTATACCCCTCGCTGGTCGAGGACCTGATGAAGAATCCGCGCGGCCTGATCTTCAAGGTCGCCAACTTCGACGTCGTGGACGAGCAGGGCCGCAACTTCGCGTTCATCTCGCAGGACGTCAACGATCGCACGGCCGGCCTGATCATTGATTACGGCAACGGGCAGGTCGATCGCTACCGCATCGCCACGCACAACGCGTTCGACGAGAACGGCCGGCCCACCGGCATCACCATGGCGTATGCTCTGCAGGACATTCTCGGTCTGACCAAGAACGGAGCCGAGGACGCCATTACCGTCGGCCTCAACGGTTGTGCCGAAACATTCGCCATCGGCGACGATATCCAGGTGGTGATTCCGGTTTGCTCGCCGGTCACTCCCGGCGGCGTGATCGTCGAGCCCGGCCCCAACGGCGTGCTCGAGACCGAACCCGCCGGCGACGATCACAAGACACCCGACGGGCTGCGGATCGTGGACGGCGGCGACGGCTGTGCCCACACCCGGGCCCGCCGCGATGACGTGCAGGTCGTACCCGGCGAATGCATCACCGGCGGGCTCGACGGCATCGTGATTCTCGCCGGGCCCAACGGTGTGATCGACAGCGTGCCCGGCGGCGATGACGAACTCGCCACCGTGTCGGGCTATGGCACGCAGATGATCGGGACGTGCGACGGCATGACCACCAACACCCACCAGATCATCGAGCCGCCGTTCGGCGGGAACGGCCGGGCCAACTCGCGCGTCCGTGCCGGAACCGACGACGTGCAAGTCGTGCCCGTGGGGGCGCCGGTGTCGCCGCGGCAGGTGATCATCGCGCCCGGCCCCAACGGGATTCTCGAAAGCCAGCCTGTGGGCGACGAGATTCGTCTCGGGCCCGGCGCTCTGGCCGCCGACGACAGCGATTGTCCAGGCGGGTCGGTCCGGCGTATCGAGCGGCTGGTGCGCGTCAAGGGCGTCCGCAACGTGCCGGAAGAGGCGCGGCTGTGGGTGGTCATCGGACCGCCGGACATGAACGTGGGAGCTCACTTCGACGAGCTGCCGTTGCAGGCCGGCCGCACTTACTCGCTCGCCTTCGTTCAGGACCAGGACATGGACGGCCTGTACGCCCAGGAGGAATACCTCTACGGCAGTTCGGACCGCGACGACAACTCCGACGGTTGCCCGCTGGGCGACGGCGCGCCGGGCTGCGATGCCAATCTATACGATTTCGACACGCTGCGCGATTTCGAGGAAATCCGGACCGGCTGGCGGGTCCAGGTCGCGGGCCAAAGCAGCTATGTGGCCTTCGCTAACCCCGTCCAACCCGATTCCGACGCCGACGGCCTCTTCGACGACGAGGAACTGGCCCTCGGCACGGATCCCGGCAAACGCGACACGGACGGCGATGGCATCAGCGACTTCGACGAGGTGCGCGGCTACAGCGTGGTTCGCCGCGACGGCGTGCTGATTCGCAACGTGGTTCCCTACCAATCGGCGTTCATCGCCCCGGGCCAGAACGGCGTGCTCGACTCCATCCGCGTGGGCGACGACGTTCTCGGTCAGGACGGCCTGGGTCGCAATATCATCACGCCCGGCCCCAACGGCATCCTCGACAGCACGATTGACAAGGACGATCGGCTGGAAGGCACGGCGGTGATCCTCGACGGAGGCAACGGAATCCCCGAAACCACGGCGAGCGTCAAGGACGTGCAAGTCGGACCGTCGCCTCTGTCCACGCGAAACGTGACCATCACGTTCGTCGACTTCAAGCCGAATGGCGACAGTTGCGACGGCAACGACGATGGTGAATACCGGTTCAATCTCCGCGTTCGCAAGGGCGTGGACACCATCGTGGGCACACCCTACACGGAAAAGGCGGTGCTCGGCCGCTTCGATACGCACTACTTTGGTGGTGTCATCGCGGATAACGGCAACGGCGTCTGCAACACGACCGCGGCCGGCGATGACGTGCAGATCGTGTCCGTGGGCGCCAACGTCACGCCAGGCGGGATCGTCGTCGGGCCCGGCCCCAACGGCAAGCTCGACACGACACCGGCCGGCGACGACGTCGTGGTCGCTCCGAAAGCCAGTTACAGCGTGTCCATCACGCCGAGCGACACGGTGTCGATCAGCGCCGCCATCCTGGAAGACGATCCGACCTGCGATGCGGACACACGAAGCGTGATCGCCGAGCCGGTGGGCGGCAACAACGTTGCCGATACGCTCGCGATCGGCGACGACCGCCAGTTGGTCGCCTTTGGCGCGTTGGCCGATGCGGGCGAGACCATCGTGGATTCCTGCCCGGCCAGCACCGACGGCGTGCTGGACACTCTCGCCGCCATGCCCGGCTTGTGCGAAGAGACCATCATCGCCGGCGCCGACGGCAGGGCGGACACCATCGTGGCCGCCGGCACCGACGACGTCCAAGCTCTCGCTGAGGGCACGACCGGCTTGCCTCCGGACGCGGTCGTGATCGCGCCCGGTCCCAATGGTCGGATCGACACCGTGCCCGCCGGCAGTGACGAGTTCCTCGCTGCTGTCGTGCCGCTGGCGTGCGAGCCGGTCATCGTCGAGCCTGCGGGCGGCAACGGCACGGCGGACACCACTGCGGCCGGCGACGACGTTCAGGTGGTCCCGCCGGGCACGGCCGGCCTGGCTGCCGGTACGGTTATCATCCGGCCCGGCCCCAACGGCGTGATCGACACCACACCCGACGGCGACGACGCCTTCATACCGTCGAGCATGCCGCCGGGCGGCGACTGCAGCGCGTGCCCGTCGCAGAGCTGCATCGCGGCCGTTTATGACTGCAGCGTGTGTCCGTCCAGCGCATGCTACGGCGACGATGTGCTCGTGGTCCGTCAAGAGGACGATTCTTGCGAAGCCGGCTGGCTGCTGCCCGACGCCGACGAACTATGCCCCTGCGGAAGCTGCCGCCAGTTCGATTCGACGCCGACGCCTTCCAGCTTCACCAGCTGGTCGCCCCAGTCGATCACGTTGAAAGAGCAGGACCTGGCGGCCATCCCGCCCGAGGGCGCGATCGTCTCGTTCACCAACGGCCCGAGCTGCTTCCAGTCCGCCCAACTCCGCGTGCTGGTGCAGGTCACGCAGGGCTCGTTTGTGACGCCCGGCGCCGTTCTCGTGCGGGCCGGCAGCGACGGCGTCCTCGACACAGTGCCCTTCGGCGATGACGTCATCGGCGTGCCGCACCTGATGCTCTACGCGAGCAATCCGCTCGATCGCGATACCGACGGCGACACGCTGTTCGACGGCGCGGAGCGCATCCTGGGCGCCAATCCCAACGATGCCCGCGACGCCCAGCGCTTCCGCGACAACGATCTCGACGGGTTGCCCAACGGCGTGGAGATCGACGGCTGGTTCCTGGGCTTCACCGATGCCACCGGTCAACTGCAGTGCCTGACCGACAGCGGAACCATGGTGGTGAACGACGAGTTCAACCCGCCGTCCGAGTGCCGCATCGTCACGTCCGACCCGTATGAGCCGGACAGCGACTTCGACGGGCTGCCCGACCTGCTGGAATACCTGATCCGTTCAGATCCGCGGTCGGCGGACACCGACAACGACGGGTTGCTCGACTATGACGAGTTCAGCCCAACCTCCAAGTACAGCATTCCAGTGTTGACGTTCCGCGAGTTCGAGCGGCGGTGCTTCGAAGCGTCGCGGTGCGTGTTCACGCCGGCGGCAGAGCCGCACGGCACGAGCGTGGTGCTGGCCGACACCGACCAGGACGGCCGAACCGATCGCGAGGAGATCGAGGAGTACTGGATTGTCGCCCCGTGCGTCACGCAGCAGGGCGGCGGCCAGACCCCCGGTGTGCCGCGGGCGGTCTACTCCAGCCCACTCGAGCCTGATTTCGACCTTGACGGCCTGCCCGACGGGCAGGAACGGGCTATGTTCCTCGACCCGGCCAACCCGGACACCGACGGCGACGGCATCGTGGACAGTCTGGACGTCGCTCCTGACGGCTGCGGCAAGCGGGTGACCGTCACGTTCAGCTCCTACGCCGTCCGCGACGACTGCGACGGCGCGGGCGACGGCGAATTCCGCTTCCGGTTCAACGTGATCACGCCGGCGGGCGACGTGGTGCCGTTCAACATGAACGCCGACAACCTCGACGACAACGAGACGCAGTCGTTCCCGAGCACGTTTACTACCACGTTCGCCATCCGGCCCGGTCAGACGTTCCGGATCACCGGCACGGTGACAGAAGACGATGACGGCGGCGACGAGGTCTGGAACTTCTCGCGAACGTTCAACTTCAATGCGGTGACCGGCCAGCAGACGATCTCGCCGAATGCCGGCGAGGCCAATGACGGCTGCTTCGACGATCACATCCTGACGGTGTACTTCACCGTCGGGCAGTTGTGATGCCCGCCTGCATGTAAGGGCGCGGCGGATGAACGTTCACGGGTTGTCGTGCGACGCATCGGACCGCCGGGCCGGACACGTGTTCGAGCGGGAGGATCGGCAAACCAGGAGGAGGAAGGGGACCCTGCGGTCCTCGGGACCGCACCGAGGACCGTGGGGCAACCTGTAAGCCTCCGGTTGAACGCAGGAATGTGATATGCTTCGGATGTGTTCGGTCATATCAGGCTTGTGCCTCTCGCTGTTCGTATCCTGCGTGCCGGCGACGGATCCCGGCGGACAGGACTCGGCCACGGCCGACGACCAGACCGCCGTTTCCGGCAGTGATGTCGTTATTGATGTGCGCAGCGGCGGGTGGGAGCTGGACGATCAGGATGACATGCCCGATCCGTCGATCGCCGAGCCGGTCGGCGCCTGCTGCATCGGTGGGGCGTGCTTCGAGGAACTCACGCGCGGCACGTGCGAAAGCAACGGCGGAAACTGGCTGGGTGAACGCTCGACCTGCGCGTCCTGCGTTTCCAATGCCGAGGTCATTGCCGTGCTGAAGTCGCTGGACACGGACAACGACGGTCGCAGCGATTACGACGAGCTGGCCACCGGCAACGATCCTCGCGACCCTACCGACGGGCCGGACATCGACGGCGATGGCGTGCCCAACGGCGAGGATCTCGACGTTGACGGCGATCGCATTCCCAACGCCTACGACCGCGACATCGACAATGACTCGATCATCAACGACCTCGACAACGATCGCGACGGCGACTTCCTGGCCAACTCGGAGGATAACGACGACGACGGCGATGGCGTCGACGACGATGATGATGACGACGACGATGCCGACGGTGACGACGACGATGACGAGGATGACAGCGCACCCGGCAACAGCGGGGCCGATCCCGACGATGACTTCGATCTGCTCGCTTTGGCCCGAAGGCTCTTCGACGACGAGGCCGACGAAGTGGGGCCCGAGCAGGCGGATCTGGTGGGCGTGGCCGACCAACTGCTCGATGAAGCCCAGGAGGATCCGGACGACTTCGACCCGGCCGAATTCGCGCGTGAGTTCTTCGAGAGTGTCAACGAAGCCATCGAGGAAGAAGAGACGCTGGCCTTTTTCCGCAGGATGTTTGACGAGGACGGCGACGGCGTGCTCGACGTGAAGGACCGCGATCCGGATGGCGACGGCAACTCGGACTCTGACGGCGATGGTCTGGGCGACCTCCAGGAACTCCGGATCGGCACCGATCCTCACGACGCTGACACCGACGACGACGGCCTCAGCGACGGCGATGAAGTCGCCAGGGGGACCGATCCTCGCGATTCCGACAGTGATGACGACGGGATTCCCGACGGCGACGATACGCCCTGATCTTCCAGGAAGCGGGATGACAATTCGCGCGGGATAATTCGCAACGTCTTGCCGTGCGGACGTTTCCCCCGGAACGACTCTCATACTACATCCGCCGCTCGTGCCGGCGGTCGCACCTTCCATCTCTGGTTGAGACGCTATTGTGCGGGAGTTAGAATGCGCCTCGCCGCTGCGCGCGGCAGGTGTATCGATCTCTCACCATTTTCGAACCTGGAGAACGCTCATGGCTGGAAAATTCACACGTCGCCAGATGCTCCGCAACGGTGCCGCGGGCGCGGCGGGAATCGGTTTTGCCTCCTTCGTGAGTCCGTCGTTGGGGGTTCTCGGGGCCAACGAACGCATCCGAGCCGTCGTCGCGGGCGTCAATGGTCAGGGCGGCGGCCATCTGAACGCTCTGTCCACGATGGAAGGCACAGAGGTGGCGTACATCGCCGATCCGGACTCGCGCCTGTTCGAAAGCCGCTCGAAGATGGTGCGGGAGAAATCCAAAGGCCGCTCGAACCCCAAATGCGTCCAGGACATCCGCCACGCCTTGGATGACAAGAGCGTGGACGTGGTAACGATCGCCACGCCGAACCACTGGCATGCTCTGATCACCATCTGGGCCTGCCAGGCGGGCAAGGACGTCTACGTGGAAAAGCCCATGAGCCACAACATCCACGAGGGACGCATCGCCGTGGAGGCCGCCCGCAAGTACAACCGGATCGTCCAGCACGGCACGCAGAGCCGCAGCGACAAGGGCTGGGCTCACGTGGCTGCCCTGGTCAGGTCGGGCAAGCTGGGCAAGCTTCGCATCTCCCGCGGCCTGTGCTACAAGCCGGGTTCGGGACGCAGCACTCGCGGTGATATCGGCTTTGCGCCGGTGACGCAGCCCCCGCCGGAGTTGGATTGGAACCTGTGGATGGGGCCGGCCAAGCATCTCGAGTACCACGAGAACCTGGTTCACTATCGCTGGCATAACTTCTACGCCACCGGCAACGGCGATCTGGGCAACCAGGGCGTCCACCAGATGGACATTGCCCGGTGGTGCATTCCGGGAGCCACGCTGCCCAGGAACGTCATCACCTTCGGCGGCCGGCTCGGCGCTTTCGACCAGGGCGACGTCGCCAACACGCAGGTAGCCATCATGGATTTCGGGGATACGCAACTGATCTTCGAAACCCGCGGCCTGCCCAGCAAGCCGTTCATGGGCTCCAGCATCGGCAACATCCTGCACTTCGACGAAGGCACGATCGTGGACAAGAAGTTCTTCCCCAAGGGCAGCGACAAGCCCGAGCCTCTGCCTGAAGTGGAATTCGAGCACGGTCCCGGCAACAGCCACTTCGAGAACTTCATCGCCGCCGTCCGCAGTCGCAAGACCACCGACTTGAACGCGGAAGTGCTGGAAGGGCACTATTCGTCCGCCTTGTGCCACCTGGCGAACATCTCCATCCGCCTGGGCAGCAAGATTCCGTTCCAGCCCCGTACGCAGGCGTTCGGCGACAACGAAGCGGCATACGAGGTCTACGAGCGCACGGTCGAGTATCTGAAGGAAAACGGCATCGACACGGAGAAGTCGGGCTTCGTGCTTGGTCGCCGGCTGATCCTGGACGGCGAGCGATTCGTGGGCGACGCGGAGGCCAATGCTCTGCTGACGCGCGACTATCGCGAAGGCTTCGAAGTGCCCGCATCCGCCTCGGCGGTTTGATTGAAAGGATTACTGCGTCGGGAGGCGGGCATCCTGCCCGCCTCCGACCCGGTGTGCCTAATATAGGCAGCCTAGGGCGCAATCGGCGCCTTCCTGTCCCGCCAACAGGATATGAGAGGTGAAAGCGATGATCCGAGCGGCGTCCGTCGTTTGGGTGCTCATGTCTGCGGTCACCGTGTGGGCGCAAACGCCGGCGTCAAACCGAGGCGGGCAATGGTTCGAGCAGGACGTGATCTTCGTGTCAGGCACCGGCGGGTATCACACCTACCGCATCCCATCACTGATTGTCACACCGAACGGTGCCGTACTCGCTTTCTGCGAGGGTCGCAAGAACAGTGCGTCGGACACAGGCGATATCGACATTCTCATCCGCCGCAGCGACGACCAGGGGCGAACGTGGGGGCCGGTGCAGGTGGTGGCCGACCACGGTCCCGACACCATCGGCAATCCGTGTCCGGTCGTGGATCGCCAGACGGGCACCCTCTGGCTGCTGCTGACCGGCAATCTTGGCCACGATGACGAGCAGAAGATCAAGGCCCGCACGAGCGAGGGCACGCGCACGGTGTGGGTGTGTCACAGCACGGATGACGGGCGGACGTGGAGTCAACCCGAGGAGATCACCACCGCCGTCAAACCGCCTGACTGGACTTGGTACGCGACGGGGCCGGGCTGCGGCATCCAGTTGAGAGCTGGCCGCCTTGTTATTCCCTGCGATCACGCGGTGACCGGCCCTGGCGGGTCCATCTTCCGCTCGCACGTGATCTACAGCGACGATCACGGGCGGAGCTGGAAAGTGGGTGGTGTGCTCGGCGACGGACTGAACGAGTGTCAGATCGTGGAACTCGCCGACGGCCGCCTCCTGATCAACATGCGCAACTACGCCAAGGGTGCCGACGAACATCGCCGGGCGGTGGCGGTCAGTGCCGACGGCGGACTGACATTCTCGGACGTCTTCTTCGATTCGGCACTGGTTGAGCCCGTCTGCCAGGCCGCCTTCCTGCGCTACACGAACCGTCCGTCGCATTCGCGCGATCGGCTTCTCTTCTCGAATCCCGCCAGCACGAAGCGCGAACGGATGACCGTCAAGCTCAGCTATGATGAGGGCAAGACCTGGCCCGTTGGCCGGCAACTGCACGCCGGCCCGTCGGCGTATTCCGCGCTGGCCGTCCTGCCGGACCTGAGCATCGCGTGCTTGTATGAGGGCGGGCGGAAGAACCCGTACGAGCAGATCATCTTCGCCCGTTTCTCGCTCGAGTGGCTCACGCAGTCCGAAGACGCCGAAAGGTAACGAGTTTCACTCCCGCAACGTAGTTTTGCGAGCAGGTTATCGGCCGCAGGAGACCGGCCGGGTGGGATCAAACCTGTTTCTTGACGCCGTTTGAGCCGATTTCTATATTCCGGGGCGCCCGGCCGGACCGGCCCGAACGCCGGTGGCCGTCCCGTCGTAGCATGGGCAGAACTTCTGTAGAAGCCCCGGGTTACGCTTTCTCGAGGAAATGGAGATCGTCATGACCGGAGAGTCCGACCGACTCGGCCGTGGCAACATGCTCACCACGCTTGCGATCGCCCTCATGGTGGCAACGGGGCTTGTGCTGAGCCCGCTGACCGGCTCGGCAGTGTTGGCGCAGGATGCCGCATCGACAGAGGCCCCGCCGCCGGCCGCCGAAGCACAGCCTGAGGCACCGGCGAACCAGCCGGGGCTCGAGATGGAGCTTAGGAGCCTGCTCGAAAAACCGGGTGGGCTCACGACGGCGGACTTGCAGCAATTCGTCTCGTTGCTGCAGCGGGATCTCACGAGTGTGTCGGCAGCGACGCAGGTCAAGGCATTCATGACGTTGGCTGGCCTCCACGAGCGGCAGGCCCAGGCGTTGCGGGCCGACCGGCTCGACCCGGCGGCCGAGGGCAAGGCCCAGGCGCAACTCGATGCTGCGGTGGCGGCATACGTCAGGGCGGCTCAGGCGGCAGTTGAGAGCACGACGCCCGACTATGTTACCGCCGATTATGCCTACGGCCGCGCCTTGAGCTTCCGGCCCAACCTTCCGGCGGCGCTGCTGGGCTCGGCCCGGCTGTACGCAGCCACTGGCAGCAAGCCCATGTTGGCTGTCGAACGGTTCCAGCAGTACATCCAGGCCATCAAGCCGAGCCGCCCCGACCCGGAGATCCACATCGAAATCGGCAAGGTCTATGCGTCAGCCAACCTCTGGAATCAGGCGCTCAAGTCGTTCAACGAGGCCCGCGCCAGCGGCTCCATGAGCGACGAGATCGACGCCTCGCTGGCGGGTTGCTACATGGCCCTGAATCGGCCCAAGGATGCACTCGAGCATGCCAAGCGAGCCCTGATCCGTAACCCCAACCAGCCGGCCCACTACCGGCTCAATGCCCAACTGCAGTTGGGCGCGGGCGAGACGAGCAAGGCATGCGAGACGGCGGCCGAAGGCATCGGGGTTGCCAGACGCCTGCTCACCGATCACGCGGAAGACGCGCGGGTGTTGTCCGCGCTCAGTGAATGTTATGCGGTGTATGTGCAAGCGCTCGACGCCGTGCTGCGGAAGGACCCGTCCGATTTGAAGGCGCGGCTCGCCATGACGCAGGCCATGCGCGGCCAGCTGGAGGTCAGTCGGCTCCTGGCGGCGCAGCGGGCGCTGGCTATTTTGAGGTCCGCCTCGCCGGAACATCTCCAGGATCCGCAATTGCAGGCAGAGCAGAGGAAGCTCGAGACCATGAGTCGCGAAGCCATGGGCGCCCTGACCGCCGAGTCGCAGTCGGCCGACACCGTGGCCGGTGCGGCGGCGAAGTAGCTCCCGCCGCAGCCCCGCGTTATAATCGCGACATGCCAGAGTTTCAGATACAGCCATCGCAACGAATTTCGCGGCTTCCGCCGTACCTGTTCGGCAAGATTAACGCTCTCAAGCACGCCAAACGGCAGCAGGGCGTCGATATTATCGACCTGGGAATGGGCAATCCGACGGACCCCACCCCTGAGCCGGTGGTGGAGAAGCTGCGCGAGGCCGTCCTCGATCCCCGCAATCATCGTTACTCGCTGCTCAGCAAGGGCATGCTCAACCTGCGCCGCGACGTGGCCCGACACTATCGCGAGCGCTACGGTGTGGAGCTCGACCCTGAAACCGAAATCACCGCGTGCATCGGCAGCAAAGAAGGCATCAGCCACATGTTGCTGGCCATGCTGGGGCCCGGCGATACGGCGGTCGTGGGCGACCCGGCGTTCCCGATCCACGTGTACGGCGTGGCGCTGGCCGGAGCCAACGTGATTTCGGTGCCGCTGGGCAACGACGAAGCGTTCCTCGAGCGCATCCGGTACGTGGTGGCGCATCTGTATCCGCGGCCCAAGGTGATCATCCTCAACTATCCGCACAACCCGACGGCCATGACCGTCGATCCGCCGTTCTTCACCAAGGCGGTCGAACTGGCTCGAGAATACGGCGTGGCGATCATCCACGACTTCGCCTACGGCGAGACGTGCTTCGACGGCTACGAGGCGCCCAGCTTCATGCAGGCTGAGGGAGCCAAGACGGTGGGCGTCGAGTTCACCACCATGAGCAAGCCGTACAACATGGCGGGCTGGCGCATCGGTTTTTGCGTGGGCAATGCCACCATGGTGGGGGCGTTGACCACGATCAAAGGCTACTACGATTACGGCATCTTCCAGCCGATCCAGATCGCGTCGATCATCGCCATGCGGCACTGCCAGTCGTTCGTGCGCAAGCAGGCCAAGATTTACGAGTCTCGGCGCGACGTGGTGATGGCGGGCTGCCGGCGGTTGGGCTGGCAGGCCGAGAAGCCGCGGGGCAGCATGTTCGTCTGGGCCCGGGTCAAGGACGAGCACCTGGCCGGTCAGACCACGCTCGACTTCGCTCTGCGGATGCTCGAAGAAGCGGAAGTGGCTCTGGCTCCCGGGCGCGCCTTCGGCGAGAACGGCGAAGGTTACGTTCGCATCGCGCTGGTCGAGAACGAACAGCGCCTGCACCAGGCCATGCGGCAACTGGACCGGGCGCTCAACAAGAGAAAAGCCGCCGCGACGTGAGTCTCGAATACGAGATTCGGGCGGCCCGGTCAGGGCCGCCCGATCCGGCTCATGGCTGGCAGCTGATAGCCGATCGCTTTCGTATGATTTCCATCGTTGACTACGGCATGGGCAACCTCCGCAGTGTGCAGAAGGGCCTGGAGAAGGCTGGCTCTTCGGCCGTAATCGTGCGAACCCCCGAGGCTGTCCGGTCGGCCAGCAAGCTCATTCTCCCCGGCGTGGGGGCGTTCGGCGACGCCATGAAGCATCTCCGCGAGCGCGATCTGATCGAGCCCGTGTGCGAGTTCGCCCGTTCGGGCCGACCATTCCTGGGCATCTGCTTGGGTTTGCAACTGTTGTTTGAATCGAGCGAGGAGGGGGTGGACGAACCCGACGTGTTGGCGAGTTCGTCCGCGGCCGAAACTTCGGCAAGCCGGCCGGCTCCCGAACGCGCGCCGAGCCCCGGGCCTGCATCCGCCGATCCCCAAGTGGAGATTCCCGGCCTCGGTTTGTTGCCGGGTCGGGTCGTCCGCTTCAACTTTCGTGACATCCCCTCCGCCCGCGGGCTCAAGGTGCCGCACATGGGCTGGAACACGGTCACCTGGGATCAGCCCTCTCCGTTGCTGGCCGGTCTGACCAGCGGGACGTACTTCTATTTCGTGCATGCTTACCACGCGGTGCCAGCCGATCGCTCGGTGACGCTCGGCATCTGTGACTACGGCTACCCGTTCGCCGCGATGGTCCAGCGGGACAACATCTTCGCGACCCAGTTCCACCCGGAAAAAAGCCAGCAGGCCGGCCTGACCATTCTGCGCAACTTCGCCGCCCTCTGAACCGCCGCTCCGGACCAAAGATCTCAACCACATGAGACTCACATTACATCAGGCCTGCGATCGTTCGTGCGGCCGCGATGTGAATAGAATTAACAGGAGGAAACAGAGGCAACAGAGCAACCTTTCATCCTTGTCCCTCCGTGTTATCGGTGGTCCGAACAAACCGTGCTTAGATGAACAGAAGTTCACTCCTTGCTCCTGTTGCCTCCTGTGAAAAAGGACGCCGTTCTTGGGCAGGCTCACGCCGCGATATAAATGTCGCAATAATGGCATCAAAGCCGCGAGGTTGCGCGAGCCGCATCGCGTTACTTCATCCGGCTGTCAATCTCGGCGAGCAATGTCTTGCGGGCTTTGTGGCTTTGCTCGTACTTCTTGATTTGCCGTAACTGCTGTGTCGAGCAGCCATCCAGTTTGCCTTTGATCTGTGGCACGGTCAGACGTTGGTAGTCATGGATCGGCAGGCCGCGGTCTGGCGAGCGGCCGGTCCGATCCTTCTGCTTCTCTTCTTTCGTCTCGCCGTACTGCGACCGTTGTTTGTTGACAATTCGAGCGGCCACCTGCTCGGCTCGATTCCCGTATCGGCCTGATTTGCGAAATCGCTTCTTCAGCTTTTCGTATTCGCGTTCGCGTTTGTCGCTACCGAAGTTCGGCATGAGAGGGCTCCGTACAAGACCTGAGGGGCGGCGGAAACAAAGCGCCGCTCTAGGATTGTATTCCCTTCACCGGACACGCATGAGGCACAGCTGGCGGCCAGACGCCAGGACGGCGTTGTCTTTTTCGGGTTGGGCGCCGCTTGCAGGTCCGACTTTCCCCGGACAGGAGCAGCGGTTACACTCCCCGGGGGGGGGAGCGATACGTAGGAGGATTATCCACATGAACCATCTGATCGCATGCCGAATCGCCAGCTACGGCAAGTTCCAGGAGCGCGCCTGGTCACACCTGCCCACGGTCGGTATTCGTTACGTCGAGATGCCCGCGCCGGCCCCGAACGAGATCCAGGACGCCCGCCGGCGTCTGGCCGATCACGGCCTGCAGGCCTCGTCGTTGCAGGGCAAATGCCAGATCGGCAAGCCCGATGCGGCCGACGACCTGCGGACGCAGATTTACGCCTGCTCGGAATTGGGAGCCCGGTTTCTCTTCCTCAGCGTCAAGAAGGGTGATACGCCCGAGAAGGACGTGTGGGAGCGCATGCGCGAGATCGGCGATCTCGCCCGGGCCGAGAACGTCACTATCGTGATGGAGACACACCCGGATCTGGTGACCAACGGGGACGTCGGACGGCGGACGATGGAGGCCATCAATCATCCCAACGTGCGGATCAATTACGACACGGCGAACGTCTACTACTACAACGAAGGCATCGACAGCGTCGCTGAGCTGACCAAGTTGATCGATTATGTTGCCGCGGTTCACCTCAAGGAGACCAACGGCGGTTTCAAGACTTGGCACTTCCCGGCTCTAGGCCAGGGGATCGTGAACTTCCCCGAGATCTTCCGGCTGCTCGACGCCCGCGGTTTTGCCGGGCCTTACACGATGGAGATCGAGGGCATCGAGGGCGTCGAGTGGGACGAAGTCGCCCAACTGCGGGCCATCGAGGATTCCGTCAGCTATCTCCGTCGCATCGGCGTCATGAGCTAGCGGGGGGCGGACATCCTGCCCGCCTTTCACCTTCGCCGCCGGGCGCGTGTTGCTGGCGTTTCTACGCCGGGAGAAGTCTCCGCACGTTCGACGTGGGCCCCGGTGGGCGGGCCGCCCGCCCCCGGGCGCGTCTGCTATTGTCCCGCCGTTTCCCAGTCGATAACATCACAAGGTGCGCGTTCACGGCGAGCCCCTCTAATTTCTGTGGGCGCCGGCGGGCCGGTTCACGGGTGCGCATGAGCAGATTTCCGGCTGGCGGCGAGCGTCACGACCTATGGGATATTCTGCGGCAGATATTCAGGGAGCCGGTCGGGGCCGAACGCAGGCTCGGATCTTGTTCACGTGCGCGGGCCGGCGAGTGGAGTTGATCCAGTCGTTCGTGCGGGCGGCCCGGACGTTGGGGATCGAGCCGGTTATTCACGTGGCCGACGTGGAACCCTACTTTGCCGCGGCCTGCATCGCGGACGCGTCTCATCGGGTGCCGCTGACCAGTTCTCCGGATTACATCGCCAGCTTGATTGAGATCGCCCGGCGCGAACGGATCGACCTGCTCATTCCCTTGATCGATCTGGAACTGCAGGCGCTCAGCGAGGCCCGTGAGCGGTTCGCCGAGGTGGGTTGTCACGTGATTATCTCCTCGCCGCGCGTCGTCCGGACGTGCGGCGACAAGCTTTCGACATTCAGTTTCCTGACCGAGCACGGCATCGCGGCCCCACAAACATGGCTTCCGGAAGAAATTCTCCGCCGTGACCAGCACCAGTTCCCATATTTCCTCAAGCCGCGATGGGGTAGCGCAAGCAAGGGCAACTACGTCATCCGCGACGAAGTCGATCTGCAGGCGTTCGTGCCCCGCGTGCCTGGCGCCATCATCCAGGAGTTCCTGCCCGGAACCGAGTACACGCTCGACGTCTATACCGGCTTCAACGGCCTGCCGCGCTGCGTGGTCCCTCGACGGCGGATCGAGGTGCGGGGCGGCGAGGTCACCAAGTCGCTGACCGTCCGTCATGAAGGCATCATTCGGACCGGCGTACGAGTGGTCGAGGCACTGAACGAGTGCGTCGGGCTGATCACGATTCAATTGTTCCTCCGTTCCGACGGCCAGATCCACGTGATCGAGATCAACCCTCGCTTCGGCGGCGGGGCCCCGCTTGCCATTCACGCCGGCGCCGATTTCCCCCGTTGGCTCCTGGCCGAGTGGCTGGGCCAGGACGTGCAGATCCGGCTCGACCAGTTCCGCGATGGCGTCATGATGCTCCGTTACCACCAGTCATTCTTCAAGGAAGGCGTGCCGAACGAGTTGGAGTGAGGTCGGCTTGGCGATTCAGTTGGATGGCATTCGCACCATCGTCTTCGATCTCGACGACACCTTGTACGCCGAGCGCGATTTCGCGTACAGCGGGTTCGATGCGGTCGGTCGGTGGCTGAAAGAGCGAATGGCCTGCCCGGTTGATCCTGCGACCAGAATGCGGCAGCTGTTTGAGACGGGAAACCGCCGTCGCGTGTTCGACGAACTCTTGCTCGAGCTCCGTTGCCCCGACGTCGCCCGAATGGTCCCGGCGATGATCGAGTGTTACCGTAACCACTTTCCTGTCATCAAGTTGATGCCGGATGCCGAGCGAGCGCTGGCTCGCTGGTCCGGCTCGTTCTTCCTAGGTCTGATCAGCGATGGGCCGTTGCGCACGCAGCAACAGAAAGTGCAGGCTCTCGACCTCGAACGCCGGCTGAATCGGGTCATTCTCACCGATGAGTGGGGTCCGGCATACTGGAAGCCTCACCCTCGCGCATTCGAGATCATGGAGCGGGAGTCCGGTCAGAGCGGATCGGCCTGCGTTTACATCGCCGACAACCCGGCCAAGGATTTCGTTGCCCCCAATTCTCTGGGTTGGCGAACGGTCCGAATCCGTCGTCCCGGCGGAGTTTACGCCGACATGTCGCCTCCGCCCGGCGGCTGTGAGCAATTCCAAGTCCAGTCCCTGGATGAAGTTGACATAAGGTTCTGACACACCCATACTACGGCGGCTGGTGAAGCCGGCAGGACACTGCACGGACCTGCGGGCAGACGGTGGCCGTCGTCGACGAGGACACATGTTTGGCTTGGCCCTTCCGCGTCGCGTGATGAGGGGCGATCCTCTCGCCGCGTGCCAATCTTCTCGAGGGCGGCGTTGCGACAAACACCGAACCGGCTCGTTCCCCGAAGCGAATACCTGATGGAGGGGTCGTCGAATCCGTTTGCGGTCGTGCGGTTCGGTTCGAACCTCAACCCGTCTGCCGAGGAATGCCGATAACTACGCGACCGGCAGCTCCTGCGAACGGCTGCAATCAGAACCCTGACAGTCGTTTAGAACCATTTGATAGGGACACACGGCGGTCGATGCGTGTGCGGGTGAGCAACGCGATGCATGTTACAGCCTCTGGCCGAGTATTGTTGATTCTGGCGGCAACCCTCACTTGCGCGGGCTGCGAGTCGGGCGGCTTGTCCAATTCGTGGTGGAACGCCTGGCTCGATCCCACGGAGCCCGGCAACTTCCGTGAGAACATCGTGACCGACATTCAGCGGGCGATCAGTTTCCGCGACACGCCGCTGGGCATCGTGGGCGCCGAGGATCCCCGGCCCGAGGATCTCGTGGCCCGCGTGGAAGAGTATGTCATCGGCCCCATGGACACGCTGCAGATCCGCATGTTGGATTTCGTGGCCCTGGGCGTCGAGACCGAGCTGACGCCGACGGTGGACGAACTGGGCTACATTGACCTGCCGCAGATCGGCCAGCTTCGCGCCGAAGGCCGCACCGCCCGCGAACTGCGGGGCGACATCATCCAGGCCGCCCGCGACCTGGGCATCTATCTGCCGGAGGATGAGCCGACCATCACCGTGGTCGTGGCTAATCCGCTGCAGCGGATGTACAACCTGTTCGGCAGCGTTCTGTACCCCGGTCCCTATCGAATCCCCAAGCCGGACTTCCGGTTGCGCGAAGCCATTAACCAGGGCGGCGGATTGGACGATAACGCCAAGATGGTCTGGGTCTATCGCAACTCTCCGCGGATCGAGAGACGGATCGAACGCCCGGCGTCGGCTGCGGCAGGGGCCGCCGAGCCGATCGCCCCGCCTGTTCCGCCGCCACCGGTGAGCCCGGTGCCCGAGTTGCAGGCCCCCGCGGGATCTCCGGGGGCCGCCGCCCCGCAACCGAGCGCTGGTGCGGCCGAGCAACCCGCGGCACCCACAAATATGCCTCTGGCTCTGCCGCCCGACGAAGTCCCCCAGGACCTGCTCGAGGCAGTGGCCCCGCCGGGTACGCAGTCCGGACAGCCGGCGGCCGAGGCCGACCGCAGCGCCGATCCCGCCCCGGCTCCGAGCCCGGGAACCAGCTGGGGAGTTCCTTCGTACAGATTTGTGAACAACGGATTCGTTGAACAACCACAGGATTCCGCTCCGCCTCCTCCAGCGCCGCGCGCCGAGTTGAAGCGCGGTGAGCCCTACACTCCGCCGCCTGCCGATGAGCCGGTGGACTGGGAGGACCTGGCCAGCGAGATGCAGCAGCGAATCATCCGGATTCCGGCGGACAAACTTCGGAACGGGGATCCGACGTATAACATCGTGATCGTCCACGATGATTGGATTCGCGTCGATCCGGGGCCGATCGGGGTGTACTACATGGCCGGCCATGTCGCACGGCCCGGACCGTATGCGTTCGCGGGCGAGCAGATCACGCTCACGCAGGCGATCGCCGCAGCGGGTGGGCTGGATCAATTGGCGTGGCCAACCCGATGCGAGGTCCGCCGTCGTCTGGACGGCGACCGGGAAGAGATCACCCAGTGGGATCTGGCCCGGATTATCGAAGGGAAGGATCCCGACTTCTATTTGAAGCCGAACGACGTCGTTCGGGTGGGAACGCATGCGATCGCGCCGCTGCTGGCCACCATTCGCAACTCGTTCCGCTTCACCTATGGCTTCGGTTTCGTGTATGACCGCAACTTCGCGGATATCGACGCGTTCAGTCCGCAAATCAACCCCAAGGATCGGCACCGCGCAGAGCGTCAGCAGTTGTTCGGAAATCTGTTCAACTGATTGTTGATTCGGAACTTTTTATGGGGCAAGCCGCGACTCAGCCAGTTCAGCCGTCCCGTTCCTGGTGGACGCCGGCCATGACCGTGCAGGCGATCTTGCTGGCGGCGGTTCTGGTCGTGCATTACTGGTACGTCCTGGCGGGCATGACCAGCATCTGGAAGAACAACGGTGATTGGTCGCACGGCTACATCATTCCGTTGTTCAGCCTTTATTACCTGTACATGCGGCTGGACCGCATGCCCCGTGGGTTCGATCCGCATCGCCATGCCTCGATGGCGGCAGGGGCGGCCATCATTGTGGCCGCGTTTGCAGTGTACCTGTTCAGCACGTTCGGGAACCCCATGGAGTATCCCAAGCGGCTGTCGCTGGTGGCCAGCATCATGGGCGCCGTGCTCATGACCTGTGGCTGGCCCATTGCCCGCTGGAGCTGGTTCGCGGTGGCGTTCCTCATTTTTGCCGTGCCGCTGCCCCAGCACCTGTACGTCCAGATGACCATGCCGTTGCGGTTCATCGCCGCGAACGTATCGTCGGCGCTGCTGAACCTCATCCCGGACATGGAGGCCCAGGCCAAGGGAGCGTTGGTCGAGTACATCTATCAGAGTCGAACCGGCACGCTCGACATCGAGCAGGCCTGTAGCGGCATCCGCCTGATGATGACCATGATGGCGCTGGGCGTGGCCATGGCGTTCGTGAGCGAGCGGCCCGTCTGGCAGCGGCTTACCATGATCCTGGCCTGCGTGCCCATTTCCATCTTTTGCAACATTGTCCGGGTGACGACCACCGGATTCTTCGTAGTGCTCGGCAAAGACGAGCTGGCCCGTGGGACCTGGCACACCATGCTGGGCCTGGGCATGTTGTTCATCGCGTTCGGACTGTACGGAGCCCTGTCATACGTTCTGAACAACGTGTTTGTGGACGGGGGGCCTGATGATGAGCCGGCGGTGAACGTCCAAGGGAGTGCGTCATGACGACCATGCCAGTCAGTCTCCAGGAGCGAATTCCCCTTGCCGTGGGCGGGCATCACGGCCCGCCTCCCGCCGCCGCGGCGGCCATGACGCCCGGGGACATCGTTCGTATCCTGAAGCAGCGGATCTTTCTGATTCTCTTCATCTGGCTTGCCATCACCGCCATCACGGTGGCCGGCACCTGGTATTGGGATCGGCACTTCGCGACCTACCGGGCTCAGGCCATCGTCATGGTCGAGGCGCCCAGGCAGGGGCCACTCGAGTTCGGCGAGCCCATGCTCCAGGGCGAGCTGATGGACCGCATGGTCCAGCAGCAGGTGGTCGTGGCGACCTCCCCGAGCGTGCTGGAGGAGGTCATCAAGAGCCGCGACGTCATGGAGACGCAGTGGTACCGGGACAACTGGGCCAAATACAAGGAGAGGCTGCTGGACGAGTTGAAACGACAGCTCAGCGTCGTTCAGGCCCCGCGTACAAACTACATGGCGGTGTCGATCACCACCCGCGACCCCGCCGACTCGGCCATCATCGTGAACGCGGTCGTGAGCAAATATTTGGCGCACCTGGAGGCGAACTCCGCTACGGAACTCCGCAAGCAATACGAGAGCTACCGCCAGCAGACCAACGAGGCGCTTCAAAGGTTGCGGACCCGGCGCAATGAGAAGAAGCAGTTCGTGGCCAGCTTCCAGGTTCCGGGTGTCACCGAAGGCATCAATGTCGCCGGCGAGACCCTCCGTAGCCTGTCGGATGCGGTGACGCGGCTCGAGGCGGAAAAGCTGCAGCATAGGGCGGCGTGGGAAAACCTCAGGGGGCTGGGCCATCAGGGCTTGGCCATGAGCCCGCAACTGAGCCAGTACATTCAACAGGATCCGCAGATCTTCACGCTCACCAGTCAATTGGTGAACCTGGAGCAGCAGCGTGAGATTGCCATGCGTCGTGTGGGCAAGAACCACCGCGACGTCCGGCAGATTGAGACCAGCATCGAGGCTGTCCAGGCCAAACTCGAGGAAATCCAGCTCCAGAAAGAGCAGGAGATTCTCGATTTCCAGATCCGATCGACCGAGCAGGCTTACCTGAACACCATGCACGCCGAACTGCAGCTTCGCGACCGCCTGGAATACCAGACGGCGGTGCAGGCGGACATCGATATGAAGCTCGCCGAATACCGCGCGCTGGAAGAGGATGAGAAGCTGCTGGAAGAGGAATACCGGCAGTTGCAGCTGTTCACCAGTCAGCTTGGACTCATGCTGGCGGGCGAGAGCAAGGTGAACGTTCGCCGGGTGAGCGATGCTCGGCCGCCGCGTGAGAAGTACATGCCGAACTGGAAGATCAATCTGCCCGCAGGCAGCGTGCTCGGGCTGATTCTGGGCGTGGGCCTGGCCTTGCTGCTCGAGCTGATGGACACGTCCATCAAGACGTCCCGCGATGTCCCGCGCCACGTGCACGTGCCGATTCTGGGGACCATCCCGCACGTGGATGATGAAGAGGTGAAGATCGACCAGGTGGAGCTGGCGTCTCGTACCGCCCCGCGCTCCATGGTGGCCGAGGCGTTCCGGGCGATTCGCACGAACCTGCTGCTCAGTTCCCCGGCCGAACGGCAGCGCACGGTACTGGTGGCCAGTGCTCGTCCGGAGGAAGGCCGTACGACGGTGGCCATCAACCTTGCCCTGTCGATCGCCCAGAACGGGCGGCGCGTCCTGCTCGTGGATGCCAACTTCCATCGGCCGGCCGTCCAACAGTTCTTCCCGAACGCCAAGGGAACCGGCCTGAGCAACATCCTCATCGGCCAGGCTCGCTTGGCCGATGCGGCGGTCACCACGGACTTGCCCAACCTCGACGTGCTAACCAGCGGCCCGATCCCGCCGAATCCGACGGAACTGCTGGCCGGACCGTATCTGTCCAGGATGATCACCGAGGCGCTCGAGCGCTACGACCAGATCATCTTCGACGGACCGCCCGTTCTGCTCGTGAGCGACGGCCTCGTGCTGGCCGGTGTGGTGGACGGCGTGATCCTGGTCTGCCGGGCCAAAGCAACGTCGCGAGGCGTGGCCCTTCGCGGTCGCGAGCAGCTCGAGCGTGTGAACGGCCGAATCTTTGGTGCGGTGCTCAACGCTGCCCAGGTGACCCGAGGCGGCTACTACCGCGAGCAGATTCGCTCGTACTACGAGTACCAGCCGGAAGAGAGCCTCACCGCCACGTCGGTACCGGTCCTGCCACCCCAGGACGACTCGAAGCAAGCCTGACCGTCTTTGTCTCGAAGCGGTTCGGACGACAAACAGGAAGCGGCCGGCAAGCAACAAACGCTTGTCGGCCGCTTTTTGCATGTCAGTGAGTAGCTGTCAGCTGTCAGCTGTCAGCCGTCAGCTGTCGCCGGGATATCCGGCGCATAGCCCACGGCTCATCGTTCACAGCTTCTTTACGACGATTATTTGCTGGGCGCGAACAGCGCGGTAAGACCACGGGGACGCCGGCGCGGGGCGCGAGCGCCGAAGGTTTCAGGCAGGCCGATGCCGGCGCGGTCGGCGAAAACGTACCAGGCGGTGCGGACGAAATAGGCCAGGTCGTGGCGACCTTTGGCGAATGTGGCGGTCTGTAAGGCGCGGATGAAGTCGGCCGGGCCTTCGAACGGCTCGAGCATTTGGTAGCAGGCGTCCAGATGGTCGCCGTGGTGCAGATCGACGCCCACGATCTGCGGAAACTGATGCTCCTTGGCGAAGCGCTCGGCCATGCGGTTGGGCAGCGACCAGACGTTCTGGGCATTACAGACTTCGACCGCATCGATCAAGTCCAGCAAGTCGTACACGTGGTCGCACAGGCCGCAGCCGAACATGCGGTTGAACGGGTGGGGAATCACGACGATCCCACCCTGCTCCTTGATGGCCAGAGCGGTGTCGCGCGGCGACATGCCCGGCTCGATTTCCTCGTGCAGGAAGAGCCCGATGACATCGCCGGCGGTGGTGGTGACCTCCTCGCCGATGATGACGCGGAGATCGCTGCCGGCGGCCGCGGACATCTCCCGCGCCCCGGCAATAGTATCGTGATCGGTGACGGTGATGCAGCCCACGTCGCGTTGCCGGGCGGCGTCGAGCAACTGACCGACCGACCGGTCGCAATCGTCAGAATAGTGTGTATGGACGTGAAAAACCGTCTTGATCCGCTTCATGCCTCTTGTCCGCCTGTGTCAATTAGCCTTGGGGACGAAGCAACTTTACGTAGTCTTTGAGCCCGGGGCAACGTCGTCACACCCGGAATACGGTTTTCCCGGAGACGCGGTTCGCGGCCGACGAACGTCCCATAATCTGCCGCGCCGGTTTTGTGCTCCTAGAATCGGTGTTGGCCGATATCACAGTTGTTGGGCCATTAGGGGTTCCCTTCGTCTGGCTCACGGCCTAAGTCTCACGGCTCGAGGCTCTTCTTAGGTCGCGACGGGAGGTGTGCTTTGGCAAATGTCTGCCTGGTGACCGGCGGGGCCGGCTTTATCGGATCGCACTTGTGCTTGCGGCTGTTCGATCAGGGCGACCATGTCTTGTGCCTGGACAACTTTTTCACCGGTCGCATCGAGAACTTCAACTCCCGCTACCGCGAACTCGTGACCAGCGGGCGGTTCGAGATCATCCGGCACGACGTCATCGAGCCCATCCTGCTCGAGGTGGATCGTATTTACCACTTGGCCTGTCCGGCCAGTCCCGTGCATTACCAAGTCAACCCGGTCAAGACGATCAAGACCAACGTGCTCGGCACATATCACATGCTCGGTCTGGCCAAGCGCGTCGGCGCCCGAATTCTGTTGGCCAGCACGTCGGAAGTCTATGGCGACCCGCAGGTGCACCCGCAACACGAAGGCTATTGGGGCCACGTGAACCCCAACGGGATTCGCAGTTGCTACGACGAAGGCAAGCGGGTGGCCGAGACGCTCGCCTGCGACTACCACCGCCAGCACAAGGTGCAGATTCGCATCGCCCGCATCTTCAACACGTACGGGCCGCACATGGCCATGGACGACGGGCGGGTGGTGAGCAATTTCATCTGTCAGGCCCTGCGTGACGAACCGATCACGGTTTACGGCCAGGGCGAGCAGACCCGCAGCTTCTGTTACGTGTCGGACCTCGTGGACGGGTTGTGCCGGCTGATGGACAGTGACTACGTCGAGCCGGTGAACCTCGGCAACGACAGCGAGATCACCATCCTGCAGCTGGTGGAGACCATCGGTCGCATCCTGGGCCGTCCGCTTCGGCTCGAGCGCAAGCCGCTGCCCGCCGACGATCCGGCCCGCCGTCGTCCGGATCTGACGCGAGCCCGGACGATTCTCGGTTACGAGCCGCGGGTGTCGCTGGAAGAAGGCCTACGGCACACGATCGCGTACTTCAAGGCCGTTCTGGGCGACTCCGTGTCGGCTTCACATCCGCAGGCTGTCGTTGTATAGGTTTGGATGGAGGCTGGTTCCCGGTTTCGCGTCGCTCGGGCAGATATTGGTCTCCGCTCGAGCCGACCGCCGCCGATCCCTGGAGTGCCGGGGCGGCTGGCTGTGCGGACGGGATTCCGCCTTAGTTGTTAAGTTGGGCTCCGGCGCGTACAAAAGAGTATCGCCAATTATCCCAGAGCCCCTGATCCCCCTGTAAGACAAGGACTCGACGTGATGGACACCGCTGTGACTGCCGCTATCGACGCCTGGCTGAACGAACCTGCGATCGCCGAGCCTGACAAGCAGGAGATCCGAGATCTGATCGCGCTGGGCGACGAAAAAGAGTTGACGGACCGCTTCTACCGGGATTTGGAATTCGGGACGGGCGGGATGCGGGGTGTGATCGCCGCCGGACTGAACCGGATGAACGTGTACACGGTGGGAGCGGCGGCTCAGGGTCTGGCCAACTACATCCGCAAACGCGGGCCGGAAGCCATGAAGGCCGGCGTGGCGATCGCGTACGACTGCCGGAACAAGAGCGACGTCTTCGCTCTTCGGACGGCGTCGGTGATGGCCGGCAACGGGATCACCGCGTATCTGTTCGAGCGGCTTCGGCCCACGCCCGAGCTGTCGTTTGCAGTGCGCCACCTCGGCTGCGCGGCTGGCGTGGTGATCACGGCCAGCCATAATCCGCCCGAGTACAACGGCTTCAAAGTCTACGGGGCTGACGGCTGTCAGGTCATCGCCCCGGAAGACGAGGCAATCATCCGCGAAGTCCGTAGCGTCGGCGGGTTCGGCAACGTCAAGACCATGGACCCCAAGGAGGCCGGCGAGGAAGGGCTCATCAAGATCATCGGCGGCAACGTCGACGGGCCGTTCCTCGAGGCCGTCCAGGGCACCATCCTGAACCGAGCCGCCTGTCAGGCCATGGGCAAGACGCTCAAGATCGTCTACACGCCGCTGCACGGCACGGGCGTGACGCTGATTCCCGAGGCACTGCGCCGCCGCGGATTCGAAAAGGTGATCGTCGTGCCCGAACAGGCCGAGCCCAACGGCGATTTCCCCACCGTGGCCTACCCCAACCCCGAAGAGCCGGCAGCATTTCAGCTCGGCATCGAACTGGCGAAGAAGGAAGACGCCGACCTGGTCATCGCCACCGATCCCGACGCCGACCGCATGGGGCTGGCCGTGGCCACCGAGGACGACCAATTCGAACTGCTCACCGGCAACCAGATCATGGCGTTGTTGACCTGGTACGTCTGCGAGCAGCGCAAGAAGACGGCCAAGCTGCCGCCCAATGCAGTGGTGATCAGCACGATCGTCTCGGGCGACCTGATGAAGGAGATCGCGCGGTCGTACGGTGTCGAAGTCGTCGAGGTGCTGACCGGCTTCAAGTACATCGGGGCCAAGATTCGCGAGTACGAGCAGGCCGGCGATCCAGGGGCTCCTTCCAAGGTGTACGTTTTCGGAGGCGAAGAGAGCTACGGCTACATGCCGGCCACGTTCACGCGTGACAAAGACGCCGTTACGAGTACGGCACTTGTGGCCGAGATGGCCGCCATGGCCGCCGAGCAGGGCTTGAGCCTGTACGACGTGCTCGTGCGTCTCTTCGAGCAGTTCGGCTACTTCCAGGAAGGCACCAAGAACATCACGCTCAAGGGCAAGGAAGGGGCCGAAAAGATCCAGGCCATCATGGCCAGCCTGCGGGCGTCGCCTCCGGCGGCTTTCGCGGGTGTGGCCGTCAAGACCATCGCGGATCTCCAGACGGGCGAGATCAAGGATGCTCGTACAGGCAAGATCGTGGGCAAGTACGACCTGCCCTCCAGCAATGTGATGCTCTTCACGCTGGATGACGGCACAAAGGTCATCGGCCGGCCCAGCGGCACCGAACCCAAGATCAAGTTTTACGTCCTGGTCCGCGAGCCCGGCGATGATCTGGTCAAGGCACGTGCCGCGGCCACGGCCAAGATCGATGCCATCTACGCTCAGATCGACGAGCTGGCCAAGTGAGCCGCGCTTTTCGGTGCACCATGCGGACGGCGGCGGCTCTCGGGGGGCGGGCGTCTCGCCCGCCTCAGGGGCTCGGCCAGCTATGAGCTATGTGCTTTTAGCCGGACGAGGCGACATCTCCCGCAGCTGAAGCGTGGGGCACCAACCGGTGGCGTGAGCTGCCAGGAACTGCTGCGATCGCATTCGGCCTGCTGATGTTGGATCAGCGGTGTCGGCAGGAAGAAGGCGGGCGAGACGCCCGCCCCCCGCAAAGCGAAAAACCCGAAGGGGCTCATCGATATCTCTTCACTGAAAGGCAGGACATGACAACTCCCAAAGCGATACTGTGTTCATTGGTGGTGCTCTTCGTCGGTAACGTCTGCCTGGCCACCGACCTAGCGCGGTTCGGGATTCGTGGCGACGGCATTCACGATGACTCGGCGGCCATTCAGCAGGCGCTCGACGAAGCGGCTCGGACGGGCGGGACGGTGCAACTGGGTGTGGGGCGCTACCGGCTCGACAAGCCCATTCGCGTGCCGCAAGGGGTCACGCTGGCCGGCGTTTGGGAGGCGCCGCATCACGCCGAGATCGGCACGGGCACGATCATCGAGGCCTATGCCGGCAAGGGCAGCGAGTCCGGCCCGGCGTTGATCACGCTCACGCAATCCAGCGCGGTCAAGGGTCTGACGTTCTTCTATCCCGAGCAGAAGCTGCCCGAACCGTTCGCCTACCCCTGGACCATCCAGGGCACAGGCATGCATGGCAGCGTCATCGATTGCACGTTCGTCAATTCGTATCAGGCGATTTTCTTCGGCCCTGAGAACAACGAGCTGCATTACATCCGCAATTGCTTCGGCTGCCCGCTCAAGGCGGGCGTTCGCGTGGACAACTGCACGGACATCGGCCGGATCGAGAACGTGCATTTCAATCCCCACTACTGGGCCCGCACGAACGCGCCCAACAGGCCCAAGTGGCCCGATCTCAGCAAGTATCTCTGGGAGAACTTCGTCGCGTTCGAGTTTGGCCGCACGGATTGGGAGTACGTGCACAACACGTTCTGCTACGGAGCGAAAGTGGGCTACAAATTCGTGAAGACGCCGAAAGGAACGGTGAATGGCAACTTCCTGGGCATCGGCGCCGACTGGTGCGAGCGGGCGATTCTCGTCGAGCACTCGCAGCCGCCCGGGCTGCTGATCACCAACGGTGAGTTCGTCGGCGGCAAGGGAGCGGCGGCCATGATGGAAGTAGCAGCCTCGCACAACGGGGCGGTGCAGTTGTCCAACTGCAGCTTCTGGGGTCCCGCCGACGCCATCGCTATCGTGGCCGGCAAGGGCATGACCAGCTTCAACCAGTGCCTGTTCCGCAACCACGGCGACAACTTCAAGAACGTCTATACGATCGAAGCCCGCAGCGGCGACCTCATGGTGACCGGTTGTCGCTTCGGCATGGACAGCCCCGACATTCGCATCGGCCCGGACGTTGATACCGCGGTCATTACGGGCAATTGGTTTTTCCGCAGCCAGGAGATCGTCAATGAGTCGAACGGCGTCGTACAGATGGGATTCAATGTCACGGGGAACCGGCCGACGAAGACAACGGCGACCAGGCCTGAGTAGTCAGCGAGTCGTCAGTTGTCAGTGGTCAGTTGTTGGGTCCATGGTCCGTTAGTCCGTTGCAGCGTGGCATCCCGGGGGGCGGGCGTCTCGCCCGCCTCAGTACGTGAGTACCCGTGGGTCGTAGGCCGACGCTCCTTTCAGAGTGAACAAACGCGTCGCGCCAACGGCCAAACGGACCAATGACCCGACCACTGACTACTGACAACTGACCACTGACTCTTCCCCTCACTCCTTCACCTTCACCGCTTCGAGCCAATCGAGCCGACTCACCTGGCGATAGACGACGACCTGGGCGACGAGCACGAAGAGCAGCGAGAGCAGCGCGGTCGCCAGCACGCTGCGCCAACTGATGGCCACATACATGCGGAACAGCTCGGTGTTGTACGCCCGGGCAATCAGCAGGGACAGCCCGTAGCCCAGCGGCAGGCCCAGCGTCAGTCCCACCACCAACACAACCAGATTCTGCCGAAAGAAGATGGCCGCGATCTGGCCGGGCTTGTAGCCCAGCACGCGGAAGGTGGCGATGTCGCGCATGCGATCGCCGATCTCGATGAGCGATGCGTTGAGCACACTGCCGAAGGCGATGATGCCAGCGAAAATGATGATGCTGGTGATCGAGAAGCTCATGGTGCGCACGAACGTGTCGCGGATGTTGTCGCGGGTGTTGGCGCGGATGCTCAGCCCCTGGGCGTTGGGCAGCCGCTTGATGGTGCGGAACAGTTCGGGCATGCGGGCGGGATCCACGGTCATTTGCAGCCCGTTGACCGCGACCGTCTCGCCGAGAATGCGGCTGAGATATCGGATATCGGCGTAGCACTCGAGGCCGACGAGCCCCTCGACCACCGCGCCCACGGGCACGGCCATCGTCCGGCGGCGGCCGCGCACGGGCGTGAGGTCCAGCGTGTCGCCGACATTCACGCTGAAGATCTCGGCCAGCTTGCGCGTGAGCACCAGGCCCTGCTCGGGAATGTCGATGGGTTGCAGATCGGCGGCCACCGGCGTGGTCAGCCGATGGTCAGGCGACAGACCGGTGATGGCCAGCCGCCGCGACTCGCGTCCGCGACGCAGATCGCACGTCACGCCCAGCACGGGCTCTGCCCGGTCCACGCCCGGCAGGTCGTGGGCTTCGAACACCGCCGCTATGGATCGCTCTTCCTGCATGCCGATGTCCACGTCGCTGTGCAACACGCGTTCGAATTGGAAATCGAGCAGAAACCGCACGCTCTCGGACAGGCCCAGGGCGATGAGGATGATGGCGGCCGACAGCGTGGAGGCGATCATGCCGGTGAGCGTGCGGCCCGGGTTGCGAGCCATGCCGCGCAGCGCCACGTGCGTGCGGAAGCCCAACGCACGCCACAGACGGGGAAACCGCTCGAGGAACACGGCCCCGCCGCGCTCCGGCGGACGCGGACGCATGGCCTCGGCGGGCTGCAGACGCAGCACGCGATGCACGCCCTTGACCGTCCCTGCGATTCCGAACGCGATGCCCATGCCGACGGCGATGGCGAGCAGATCCGCATCAACGCGAAACTCGAATCGTGGAAACTGAAAGAACCCCTTGTAAATCTCGATCATCCCGCGGGCGAGAAGCAGGCCCGCCACGCATCCCGCCAACCCGCCGGCGAGCCCGGTGAGCAGGCCGAAGCTCAGGAAGTGGCCGAGCACTTGGCGATCCGAGTAGCCCAGCGCCTTGAGTGTGCCGATTATGGTGCGCTGCCGCTCGGCCAGACGGCTCATCACCACGTTGAGCACGAGGGCGGCGACGAACAGGAAGATGGTGGGCATGATCCAGGCGGTGATGCCCAGGCTGCGGATTTCGTCGGACAAGAACCGGTGCGACGCCTGCCGCTCACGGAGGAAGGCGGCGACCACGCCGTACGGCTCGAGCATTCGCTCGATGCGGTCGAGCAGCAACGTGCCGCGTGCTTCCGCCTGCGCTGAGTCGAAGCCCGCGCCGGCCGGACCCTCCACGAACCGGCCCACAATCTGGTTGGTCGCGTCCTGGAAGTCGAGGGCTCGCCGGGCGAAGTCCTCCTTCACGTAGAGGATGCCGAAGTGACGCGGGTCGGGAATGAAGTCGCCCACGCCGCGGACCATGTAGACGTACTCGGGGCTGATGGCCGTACCCACGATGGTGAACGTCTCCATGCGGGCGTTGAGGATGAGGCTCACCCGGTCGCCCGGCGAGAGCCCGTGTTCGCGGGCGAAGGCTTCGCCGAGAATGACCTCCTCCTCGCGGTCGTCGGAAAAGCCCGAACCGCGCACGAGCACGATGCCGTTAATTGTCTTGTCGAAGCCGCGGGCGGGCGCGGAGATGAGCCGCCCGGAGATGGGCTGGATCTCGCCCGGCACGTCGACGATCACGTCGAAGACCACGCGGGTGTCGATGGCTTCGATGCCGGGCAACAGGGCGATCGGCTCGGTCGCGGTGAGCGGAGCTTTCTTGACGTCCACCCAGAAGTCGGCGAATCGGCTGGATCGGTAGTAGTCGAGCTGGCTGGCCGACAGGATGCGCTGAGCGAGCCGCATGCCGACGAAAACGCCCGTGCCCACGGCCATGATGGCGATCACCGTGACCAGCGTACCGGCGCTGGCCAATGTGTCACGCACGAGTTTGCGGTTCAAGACAGGCATGGGCATGTGGGAATGTGCGAATGTGAGAACGTGGGAAAGTGAGAATAGGGGAGTGCAGTGTATCTCTTTCGCGCATTCACACGTTCACACTGTATCACTTTTGCGTGTGCACTTTATCATTTTCGCATTCCCACTTCTCCTTTCACCATTCTATCTCGTCCGCGGCGACAGGCGTTTCGTTTTCATGTATCTCGGCCATGTGGCCGCTAGCCAGGCGGATGGTGCGGTTGGCGATGGCGGCAATGGCCGGGTTGTGCGTGATGATGATTGTCGTCAGCCCCTGCTCTCGATTCAGTTGTTGCAGGAGGCTGAGCACGTTGCGGGCGGCGGTGATGTCCAGAGCGCCGGTCGGCTCGTCGGCCAGGAGCAATTCCGGACGTTTGGCCAAAGCTCGGGCCACGGACACTCGCTGCTGCTCGCCGCCCGAAAGCTGGGCCGGGAAGTGCTCAGCCCGCTCGCTCAGTCCGACCATGGCCAGAGCCGTCGCCGGATCGAGCGGGTCGCGGGCCAGCTCGGTCGCCACCTGCACGTTCTCGTACGCCGTCAGCGTGGGCATGAGATTGTAGAACTGGAAGATGAAGCCTACCCGTTCGCGACGGTAGTCGGTCAGCTGGGCGTCGCTCATAGCCGTCAGGTCATCGTCGCGATACCACACCCGCCCCCTTGTCGGCCGGTCCAGCCCGCCGATGAGATTCAACAGCGTGCTCTTGCCCGATCCACTGGGGCCGAGGATCACCAGCAGCTCGCCCGGCCGGATGTCCAGGTTCACATCGGCCAGGGCTTGCACCTCGACCTCGCCCATGCGAAACGTCCGTCCGGCACGTTCGAGCCGCAGCAGGGGTGTGTTGTCGTGCGATGACGCCATGCACCCCATGATATGCCCTCCGAGGCGAATGCCGAATGACGAAATCCGAATGACGAAAACGGGATGTTGCGGGAGATGCTTTCCGTTGAGCAGAGGCTTGCCGCGGTGGGGGCGGCACGATATAACGCAGCGGGCCATTTCAGGAGGCTGCACATGCGAGAATTCTCACGCTCGGTCGCGCTGTTGCTGTGTCTGGTGGGCGCGTCGGTTGCCTTGGGCGCTGATCGTCCGCCTAACTTCGTCGTCATCTTGGCCGACGATCTGGGCTACGGCGACCTGGGCTGCTATGGGCATCCGACCATTCGCACGCCCAACCTGGATCGCATGGCGATTGAGGGGTTGCGATTTACGCAGTTCTATTGTGCCGCGCCAGTGTGCACGCCGAGCCGGGCCGCTCTGTTAACGGGGCGTCTGCCCATCCGCAGCGGCATGTGCAGCAATGCCCGCAACGTGCTCTTCCCCGATTCGACGGGCGGCTTGCCCGAAAGCGAGATCACCATTGCCGAGGCGCTCAAGGCGAAACAGTATGCCACGGCGTGCATCGGCAAGTGGCATCTGGGCCACCTGCCGCAGTACCTGCCCACGCGCAACGGCTTTGATTATTACTTCGGCATCCCCTACAGCAACGACATGCTCAACAAGCAGACGCGGGGCGTGCCGCTCATGCGCAACGAGGAAGTGATCGAGAATCCGGCGGCGCAGGAGACGCTCACGCCACGCTACACGGCCGAAGCGACGAGATTCATCCGCGAGAACCGCGATCGGCCGTTCTTCCTGTACATGGCGCACACGTACCCGCACGTGCCGTTGCATGCGTCGGACGCGTTCAAGGGCAAGAGCTCGCGTGGTCTGTACGGCGACGTGGTGGAAGAACTGGACTGGGGCGTGGGGCAGGTATTGGACACGCTGCGCGAGACGGGATTGGCCGAGCGGACGCTCGTATTCTTCACGAGCGACAACGGGCCATGGCTGGTGAAGAAGCTCGACGGCGGATCGGCCGGCCTGCTCCGCGAGGGCAAGGGCACGACGTTCGAAGGCGGCATGCGCGTGCCGGGCATCGCGTGGTGGCCCGGACGCGTAAAGGCCGGCAAAACCGAAGGTGCGATCACGCTCGAACTGGCTTCGACACTCGATCTGTTGCCGACGATCCTGTCGCTGGCGGGAATCACGCCGCCGTCCGATCGTCCGCTCGACGGCTACGACATCTCACCGGTGCTCCTGGGCACGGGGCCGTCGCCACGTCAGGGCATGGTCTTCTACAACGGAACGGATTTGTTCGCGTGGCGCAAGGGGCCGTACAAGCTGCACCTGTCCACCAGCCTCTACTCGCAGAAGGAACGCGTGAATCACGACTCGCCGCTGCTGTTCGATCTGCTGAAAGATCCGTCGGAAAAGCATGACATCGCCGCCGACCACCCCGAGATCGTGCAGGACATCCTTGCGGATATCGCGGCACACAAGGCGAGCGTCGCGCCAGCGCCCGATCAGTTGGCAGGACGGGCCAGGTAGGCCGCGCGTTCGCGAGTCAGTGGTCCGTGGCCAGTAGTCAGTTGTCGGGTCCTTGGTCCGTTGGTCAGTCACGGTTTCGGGGGACGGGCATCTTGCCCGCCTGTGCTCCTTGCGCGATGAACCTTGTCAACGGATCGACCACTCGACCGCTGCCCGCGATCGTTCACCACGGACCACTGACAACTGACCACTGACTAGAACGTACACGTCAGGCCGCCGTCGGCGACGAGGACGTGGCCGGTGACGTAGCTCGACTCAGTGGAGGCGAGGAAGAGGATGACCGGGGCGATCTCTTCCGGCGACGCCGGCCGGGCGAGGGGAATGCGGCGGCCCTCGACGTAGTTCTTCTTGAACCACTCGGATTCCAGTTCGTTCTTTCCTTCATAGACGGACATGGGGGTGTTCACGAAGCCGGGAGCGACGGCGTTGGCACGGATGCCGTGCGGAGCGAGTTCGACCGCCATACAGCGCGTAAACTGGTTGACCGCCGCTTTGGCCGCCCCGTAGCTGGAGGCCCTCGGCTCAGCCTGCGTGCCGTGGATGCTGGTGACGGCGACGATGCGGCCCGGCGTCTTGGATGCGATCATGGCCTGGGCTGTTTCACGCGCCAGGTGGAACGCGCCGAGCATGATGACGTCGAACATCTTGCGCCATTGGTCGAAATCAGCCTCGGGGAAGGGCGCAGGATCGTAGAAGGCCGCGTTGCTTACCGCGATGTCGAGTCGGCCGAAGCGCTCCAGGGCGACGCGAACGGCCTCCTGTGCCGTCGCACGTTCACGGATGTCACCAGGCAGGACGGCTACACGGTCGGGCTGGCCAATCTTTGCCGCCACCTCTTCGAGCTTCTCGCGACGCCGACCGTTGATGACGACGGCAGCGCCCTCCCGGACAAACAACTCGGCGGTGGCGGCACCGATTCCGGTCCCCGCGCCGGTGATGATGGCAACCTCGTTGGCAAGTCTGGGCATTGATCTGTATCTCCTGCTATCGGTTTTGGGGGAGGCGTCTCGCCCGCCTCGGAGGCAGTCAAGATGCTCGCTCTCCGAAACATGGCAATCACGTGATGCGGCCGTCCGTATCGACGTTCGATACGTCGTCGCGGCCGGTAAAGATCACGGCGGCCGTTTGTGTTTCCAAAACTTCGCCAGGCTGCAGACGACCGCAATGGCCATGGGCGGCCGCCTGGGCAAGGTCATAGGGCCAACCCGTGCACGGCTCGAGGATGGCCACGTGCAGGCCGCGCCAGCCGCCGTAGCTCTGGAACAACCAGAGCGTGTTGAACACGCTGCGATCAAAGGCCAGCGCGAAGCCACAGCGCTGACGCCGATCGACGACGGCATACCAGCCCGCCTTCAACTCGGTCAGATACACCATCTCATAGCCACAGACGCCGGTCGACGTCGGTACTTGGCTGAGGTCCACCTGGCCGCTGCGACCGGGAGCGAGGGGCCACTCGAACTCGCTCTGTGCGGCGGCGAGTCGGCCCATGCCGGGTGAAGCGACGATGCCTTTGGACGCAGGGATGACAAAATTGTGCCCGGGCCTGACGGCCAGCGCCGGATGCTGCGCCCACAGATAGTCGAACGCGTGCTCGCCAAGATGCGTGATGCGACCACGGATCTTCAGTGCGGCCGAGGACGCCTCCAGCGTGATCCACTTCTCGATGCGCGTAGGCGTGATATGTCCTTCGGCTCGCAGGTACAGCGTGATCGCGTCAGCCGTTGATTGCTTGTCCCAGTCGAAGCGCCGAGTCCAATATTCGCCGTGATCGGGATAGAACTCGCCCGCGTGCTGACCGGCCGCGACGTTGGGGAAGCAATCGTCCCAGCCGCCGCAGAAGTTGTCGTCGTAGTTGCTGCCGTTGGGCAACAGCGTGGGCGGCAGTGCTGGATGATGCCAGAGATAGTCGCGATCGGTCGGCTTATGGACGAGATGCAGGATCTTGCCGCCGAGTTCGGGCAGCACGTCGACGCGCAACAGCTCGTTCTCCAGCCGCAGCACGCGACAGCCGTTGTACTGCCACCGATCGTCGAATGTTACACCCGCCATGTGTTCGTTTCGTTGAGAAACTATGAGCTGTGAGCGACGGGGCCAAAGGGGCTTGCCTGCTAGCCCCAGCCCCTAGGCCCCAGCCCCTGCTTGTGGTGCACGCTTCCAGCGTGCACGTGCAGGCAGGATGCCTGCACCACAATGCCCTACAAGTCCGCCGCGTAATCGGGTTTGCCCTGGATATCCAGGCGGACGCGATAAAGCGGACCGCCGATGTTGGCCGCCTTGAAGTTGTATCCGGGTGGGGCGTACGGTCCCTCCCACGAGTTGGCGGCGGTGGTGACATACAGATCCGTCAGGTTCGGGCCGCCGAACAGACAACTGGACACCTGCATCATGGGCATGGCGATCCGGCGTTCCACCTTGCCTTGCGGATCATAGCGCACGACCTGCCCGCCGTACCACTGGGCACTCCAGACGAAGCCTTCGGCGTCCACAGTCAGACCGTCGGGCAGTCCTTCGTCGGACGGGACTTGCACGAACACGCGGCGGTTGGAGAGTCGGCCGCTGGCCGTATCGACGTCGTATGCGTAAATCCGCCGGGCGGACGAGTCGGTGTAGTACAGCGTGCGGTTCTCGGGGCTGAAGCCCAGGCCGTTGCTGAGTTCGATGCCTTCGTCCACGATCTCGGCCGAGCCGTCGGGTTTGACGAGATAGAGCTTGCCGAACTTCTCCATCCCGTTGCCGCCCCAGTAGAGCGTGCCGGCATAGACGCGGCCGCTAGGGTCGGCCAGGATGTCGTTGAAGTAGAGCGACTCACCGGCGAACTCGCTGATCACGGTGCGATAGTCGTCCTGCCCGCGCCAGACATGCAGCCCGGTGGCCCCCGCGAAGACGTAGCCGCCCTTGGTGTTCAAGGCGACGCCCGAGACCATGAGCCCGGTGCTGATCCGCGTGACCTGGCCGGTATCGAGCGACAGCGCGTGCACGAAGCTGCTCTCGTTGTCCACCCAAAGCACGCGGTTGTTGGCGGCATCCCAGGTCGGAGCCTCGCCGCACTTGTCATTCGTGTTTGCGACCTGTTCGATGTGGTATGCCATGTCTATGCCCCGTGGTTAGCGGCCACTGCCGACGCAGTGCGCCATGACAAAATCCCAATCCAGCCGGACGCCCAGCCCCGGTGCGTTGGGCACCCGGACCTTGCCGTCGGGCTCGACGGGGAATCGCTCGATGGTGGTGTTCCACCGCAACGGCGACTTGCTGGTTGACCACTCGAGGATCTCCTCGTCCACGTGGTTGGCCAGGAAATGCAGATTAGCAGCAATTTCGATGTTTGTCTTGTAGCCGTGCGTGATGACCCGCTTGCCGCGTTCGGCCGCGGCGCGGGCGATCTTGCGGATGCCGGTGAAGCCGCCGACCATGGTGATGTCCGGCTGACAGATATCCGCCCCGCCGCGATCCATGAAGTCGATGAACTCATCGACGTGCGTCAGGCCCAGGTCGCCCACACCCAGCGGCAGACCGTGGCCGGACATGGCCTTGTGGCCGGCCAGGTCGTCCAGCGGCAGCGGGGCTTCCAGGAAGTAGATCCCGATGTCCTTGAAGATGGGCAGCAAACGCATGCCCTCTTCGACCGTGCGGTAGGCCAGGGCGGCATCGATGATCAGAATAGCGTCGTCGCCGGCTTCCCGGCGGGCGGTGTGAAGCAGCTCGGCGGTCAACTTCAGGTCGTCGAGCCACCAGGGGTCGGCACACAGCTTGAACGCCCGCAGATTCATGCCGCGGGCCTCGTTCACCTGCCGGCGGACCTCGTCGGCCTTTCGAGCGATGGGGTAAATCGTGCCGTAAGCCAGCACGCGGTCGCGGCGAGCCCCGCCGAGCAGTTCGTACACCGGCTTGCCCGCGGCCTGGCCGGCGATGTCCCACAAGGCGATGTCGATCCCGCCGATGGCGTGCATGACCAACCCGCGCCGGCCCACGTAGTCGGTGGCCTCGTACATGAGGTTCCACAGCCGTTCGGGATCGCGCGGATCTTCGCCGATGAGCAGTTCGGCGAGGCCGCGGGCGTGATTGTGAGCGGGCATGGCGTGGATGATGGCCTGGACGGCCTGCGGCAGCGATTCCACCTCGCCGATACCGGTGATGCCCTCGTCCGTGCTGACGACGATCGCGCAGGTGTCGTACGAACCGTCGAACAATCCGATGTTGGGATCCTCGACGCGCATGTGCAGGGCTTGAATGTTGGTGATCCGCATACGAGCTCCGTTGTGAAAGAGGATCGGACGAGACGAGAACGCCGGGGCCCACAGTCCGTTGTCGCTTCTCGTGCCGTTCCCGGTTACCGGCTTCCGCGCTTTTGGGGGGCGGGCATCTTGCCCGCCTTCTTCCTGTGCACGCTTTTGGGTGGTGCACGCTTCCAGCGTGCCCAGTGCAGGCAAGATGCCAGCACCACAACTGCCGTTCCACCAGCCCCTAGCCCCCAGGCCCCAGCCCCCAAAAGACCGAGGCGAGGCCACGCTTCATCCGTCGATCAACTTCTGGTACGACCTCATGGCCGTCAGCAGCGGTCCCTGGCCCCAGGGCACCACGGCATCGCGCGGCATCTGGCGATAGTGCTCGCGCCGCGTGCTGGGGAAGGTCTCATACGACACGCCGGCCAGCTTCCCGTTCGGCTCCACGTGGGTGAGCATGGCGGCTAAGGCACGCTCGACGGTCGGCAGATAGTCGCGGCTCAACCAGCCGTGCCGAATGGCCATGCTGAACCCATCCACGACAAATGCCGCGATGGACGTCTCCAAATAGGAATCCGGATCGTCGAGCACGGTATGCCAATCGCCGGTGGCCGCGTCCTGCAGCTTCACCAGCGCATCGGCTTGTCGGCGGAAGACGTTCAGCGCCGTCGTGCGGGCGGTGTCCGATTCCGGCAGGAACGCCACCGTGTGCAGAATCCCCAGCATGGCCCAGCCGTTGCCGCGTCCCCACAGCACGCCGTTGGGCCGGCGCACGCGCTCCTGCCAGAAGTGATAGAACAGGTTGGCGTTTTCATCGAAGAGCAGCTCGATCGATCCGAGCAGGTTCTCTACTGCCAGTTGGCGATACCGGTCCTCGCCGGTTACCGCGTACAGCCGTGCATAGAACGGCCCGTCGAAGTGCATGTTGTCCACGAACACGCAGGGCCCGCCGTTGGTCACGTGTCGGGCCTGTTCAGCCGTCCGAGCGAAGTCGGGATGATCCTCGGGCAGTTCCGGCGGCAACTCGATGGCGGCGTTCTCGTACCGCATGTACGCCCCGCCCTGCGTGCGCCGGAAGCCGGCCAGGTAGTCGGCATGCTCGCGGGCGAACGCCAGCAGGGCCGGATCGCCCGTCTGCTCGTACACGCGGACCAGCGCGACGCCCGGGGCGGTGTAATCGAACTTGCTGCGGTATTCGCGGCGGGCCTGCCATGCCTTGAGCAGACCGTAGACGTAGCCGGCGTACCGGCCGTCGCCCGTGAGTTCGGTGGCGTCGAGCAGTCCTTCCAGGCCGATGGAATCCGCCCAGAACCAGAGCTTCCACGGATGACGCAGGAGCAGATCGGCGGCCCCGGGGGCGATGCGGATGAAACGCTGGGTGAGTTCTTCGCTTGGCATGGGATGAGTTATAACGTTTCAGAATGCACTGGAAAAGCCCGCGGGCCGCGCCGATAATGGCCCGGCCACTCGGGCGGAGCCGCGGGCGGACCCGGCCCGGCGGCCGTTCCACCGGAAAGGAGCCTGGCATGGAAAGCCCCGCCGCACCCGTCTCGACGTCCCGGCCCGACGCTCGCATGGCCTGGTTCGTGCTCCTGCTCGTCCTGGTCAACATCGTTTGGGCGGGGCAGTTGTCGGCCGGCAAGTTCATCGCTCGCGACGATATGCCCGAGCCTTACCTGGGGCCGTTCGCGATCGCCTTCCTGCCGTTCTTCTTCATCACACCGCTGCTCCTGCCCTTCCTGATCCGTAATCGCCGCAAGAATCCGGATGTCCCGCGGCCCACGTGGAGCGATTGGCGGCGATTTGTGGTGGCCGGCGTCGGCGGACAGATGGTGGCACAGTTGGGCATGACCTGGGGGCCGCTCGAGGCCGATCCGTCGAGTTGCGGAATCCTCTATCTGCTCATCCCCGTGTTGACCGCGGTGTTCGCATCGGTTCTGCTGCGCGAACGGATTACGCCGCTGCGGATCGTCTGCCTGACCATCGGGTTGATCGGTGCGGGCGTCATCTCCAGCCAAGGCGTGCAGGCCGGATCGTTTTTCGAGTCGGCGTTCTTTGCCGGCAACCTGCTGATGCTCATGGGGTGCGTGGGGGCGTCGTTCTACAACGTCTATTGCAAGAGCCTCATGGCCCACTTCCATGAGCGTGATATTCTCATCTACAGCTACATCACCGCGACGCCGGCAAGTTTGCCGATCCTGCTCTGGAAAGAGCCGGACTGCTTCAGCCGTCTCGTGCAGATGCACGACTGGCGGGCGTGGGTCGCTTTCGCCTTCCTGACGCTGTTCGTGTACGGAATCTCGATGCTGATGCTGTTTCACGTCCTGCAGTTCCTGCCGGTCACCGTGGTGCTCGCTTCGACGTATCTCACGCCGGTGTTCGCGGTGGTGCTCGGCAAGCTGTTGTGGGGTGATCAGCTGACCCCGACGAAGATCGTCGGCGGCGCGGTCGTATTGTTGGCGACGGTACTGATTATGAGATATGACCACGGCGGCACAGCCGCGCCGCCCCAGGCCGCTCCGGGCGCTTGCCCGTCGGGGGATGCATCCGAACCACTTACGTCATCGTCATGATGCACGCGTCGTGCACCACGCTCATACCATGTTGTTCGCAGAACTGAATGGCCTCGTCGCTTTCGGCGCCGGGCTGCATCCACACGCGCGTGATGCCCGCATCGGCCGCTTCGCGGACAATCTTCTCCGTGACCGGCGGCGGCACGACCAACACCGCACCATCAACGGGCTCGGGCAAGTCGGCGAGGCGGGCATAGCAGGGATCGTCACCGATCTGCTGCACGTTCGGATTCACCGGGAATACGGTGAAACCTTTGTCCTTCAAGTTGTGATATACAATGTGGCCGTATTTCTTCGGGTCGTTCGACACTCCCACAATGGCGAAACGGCGAAACGTCAGGAACTCGCGCATAAATGTCAGCGATTTCGTCATGGTCATAGCGTTACTCCAGCCCGATTCTAGCACTCCAGCGCATTGCCGGACGAATCTGTCTGCCGGCGCCTCGGATTGAGCGCCCGTGTCTGGGGTGGTGCAGGCATCCTTGCCTGCACGTGCACGCTGGAAGCGCGCACCACAAGAAGGGGACTGGGGGCTGGCGGGCAAAACTGTTTGGCTCATAGCCCACAGCTCACAGCTATTTCTCGAAAATCAGTGACTTGGCCACTACGGGTATCACCATCCGGAAACGCTGGACCGGCCGGCCGATGTCCAGGTAATCCGCTTCGCCTGCGTCTATCTCATCGATCACTACCAGCGGCTGTTGCGGGCGATGCTCGGCGAGCGTCCGGCCTAGCAGACGGCCGAAGTTGTCTCGCATGGTGAAGACCCAGGGTGATGCAAGCCGGGCCCGATCGGCCGCTTCGGCCAGTGCAGTGGCAAAACGTACCACTGTGTCCCAGTCGGCCTGTCGCAGGTCGGGCAGCACGACGGCTGCGGGCTGGCCGGGCTCGAGCGAGCGCAGCGTTTGTTCGCGGACGATAGCCGATGCAATCGCCTCAGCGTCGGGAAGCTCATGCAGATGCCGCGGGAGCCGCAGCACGGGCAGGTTGCGCAGCGGCAATAAATCGGCATCGGCCCAGAGTGTTTCGCCGCTGAAGTCGATGGAGAACTGACCCGCGCCGATGACCGTGGCCCGGATGGGCTCGGCCGGATACTGAACGGGCCGGTTGCGAACGGCGGACGACGACAGCAGTGCCCGGGCGAGGAGTTCACCCGTATCGCCGAAGCCGTCGGGCAGCGGCCGGTCTTGCTCGATGGCGCTCATCAGGTCGGCCACGCCGCCGGAATAAAACACGATGTCGGGACTCGGCGGAACGCTGGCCGGCCGAGTGACCACGAACGGCTCGGCGATGGCCGCGAAGTTGCCTTCAATCGCTTGCTCGAAAGCGCGGACGCATTCGGCGATCCAGCGCTGTGCGGCCGACGCATCCGCCCGTGTTGTCCCGAGCAGCCGCTCGGCCGTCTGCGAGACAACGGCGTACTCGCCGTCTCGTGTGACGCCGGCGTCACTGTTTCTCACGAGATGACGTCCGCCCACTCGGATCGCGCTGGCCGCGACCGCCTCGCCCTTCACGAACCATGCCAGATTGCTCGTGCCGCCGCCGATGTCCACGTTAAGCGTGCAGCAACGGTGCCGACGTGAGTGCTCCGCCGCGCCGCTGCCACGGCCGGCGAGAATCGATTCCTGATTGGCGCCGGCCACAGCCGCGGCGAAGCTCGACGACTCGCCGGCCAGCCGTTGCACCACCTGTTCGGCATTGGCTTTCAGCGCCGTCTCGCCCGTGACGATGACCGCGCCGGTCAGCACGCCGGCGGGTTTCACGCCCGCTCGAGCGTATTCGCGCATGACGAATGCGTGGATGCGCTCCACGTCCACCAAGCCGCTGCTGTCGAACGGTGTGAAGAGGATCTCGCTACGATGAACGATCTCTTTTTCGAGCAGATGATGCCGACCGAACGGATCTTCGCCCGGGCCGAGCGTCAACCGCGAGATGACCAGGTGCGTCGTCGTAGTGCCGATATCCAGTCCCAACGACAGAAAGGAGGTGTTATCCAAAGCGTTCACATTCACGTCCCCAGAACTCGTCGCCGCGTCATGCGATCGATCGCGGGCACGAGCGTATTGGCGATCAGGAGAGCCCAGTACACTGCCGCGGGCACGCCCAAACCCACGCGCAGCAGGATGGTGGCACATCCGATGATCGCTCCGAAAAGAGCATGCCCGCGCGACGCCAGGGGCGAGCTGGCCGGATCGCTGGCGAGTAGAAGAACCACGAACGGGAAGCCACCCGCCGTCATTTGATACAGGACGTATGCCGCACCGACGGGCAGACCGTTCCAGAACGCGAACCCCGGCAGCGGGCAGAGCGCGACCGGCGCACCGGTCGCATGCGTGCGGACCGGGAAGATGCAGGCCGTGAAGGCCGCTGCGCCGATGGCCGCGAAAACCATGGGCCATCGCAACAAACCTCGCCACGCCAGCAGGCATGCGACGGCGAGCGCTGCAGCGACGCTGGCTTCACCGATAGCACCGCCGGCGACGCCGGTCAGCGTGTCCCACCAGGGCGGAGCCTGGTCGCGCACGAACGCTGCGATCGCCGACGCCGGCTGGCTCTCCGTAGCGGTCAGCGGCTCGCACAGCAACCGTTCGACGGATGGCATGAGCCACGCCTGGACGCCCGGGCTGGATGGAGTCGCCGTCGCCCAGGTCGATAGCGCGGGCAACGGCTCGGCGCGATCCAGGCTGCCCCAGAATAGATGCTCCGGGGCGAGCACCGGCCAGCGGGCAGGGTTCATGTCGCTTGCGAACAGGATCTGCACGGTGACGCGGGCCAGGGCAACGGGATGCCAGAGATAGTTGCCGATACCGCCGGCCAGCGTCTGGCCCACGAGGACGGCCACAGCCGCGCCCACCGCGACCACACGCCACGAAACCATGGGCGGCAACGTGCAGCCGAACAGCAGGCCGATCAGCAGCGCGTGGCTCTCCGACCATGAGGAACTGCTGCCCTTGATCGTGTTAAGCGCCGACTCGACCAGGAGCGCGACGCCCACGGAAATGGCCAGCACGCGAACGGTGTACCACCCGAACAGGGCGAGGCCCGAAACAGCCAGCGCAGCCGCGGCCAGCGCGAAGCTTGCCGTCAGCTGCAGGATGCCCGGCATGACATGCCAGTGCGGCGCCGGTCCCACCCGCAGCATGCCGGCGTCGGGCAGAAGAGCCGTCGAATCGTGTTGCTTCGGCTGCGTGGCGGTCACAGCGACCCTCCCGTCAGCGACGAGTCATGCTGGTGATGCATCATCTTCTTGGCGTTGCCAGACCCTGCGTTCATCACTGCCCGTTTGAGCGTCATCACGCCTTCGGCCAGCGGTAATTCCGCCGGGCACACGTAACTGCATACGCCGCACTCGAGACACGCCTGGGGATACAACGCGGCTGCGCGGCTGACGTCAGCACGCTCGGCCAGGTTCAACAACGCACGTGGATCCAGGCCGACCGGACAGTCGTCCTGGCACCATCCGCACCGTATGCACGGGCCGGGCACCGGCACGCGATCGCTCGCGCGATCGAGCACGAGCAGCGTGCTGGTGCGCTTGGTAGTGACCACGTCGAGATGCCCGACGGCACGGCCGGTCAGCGGACCGCCTTCAATCACCCGCCGGGGTGTGTGCTTCAGGCCGGCATGGCTCAGTATGTGTGCGAAACTCGTGCCGAAGGGCACGCTATAGGTCACGGCCTTTTCCATCGCGGGACCGGCGACAGTGACCACACCACACACGAGCCACGACGGCAAGGGGGCGGACGTCGCCGGATCGGGTTGTCGTTGTCTTTCTTGCACAACGTCCGCTAACTGCATGAGCGATTGCGCTTCGAGCACGAGCACACCGGCATCGAGTGTGCCGGCTCCGGGCGGCGTCGCTCGGCCAGTCAAGCGGTGCGCCAACAACACCGGCGCACGTTGCGGGTACTTGTTGACCAGCGCTGCGATGGCGATCCGCGAGTGGCGGGCCGCAACGCGCAAGCTCCTCACCATCGCACGATCCGCACGGTCGACCGCGATCCAGACGCGCTCGACTGCGAGGATTCGGCCCAGCCAATCGGCCGCTCGCACCAGCGCGTTGCAGTCTTGCCGGCTCGGCGGCCCGGCCGGTAAACAGGCCAGATCGCCGGCGAGCGTGTTGACGATTAACTGGGCGATGCGTCGCCCTCCGGTTTGTCGCAGGCACTCCGCCAGACTGGTCGGACTCGGCTGAAAGTCGATCAGGCCCGCCCATTCGGCAGCGGCAACCAGCGCGTCCAGATCCACGGACGGCAGCTCCGTGGCGTGGCGATCTCCGGCCCCACGTACCACGCCAGCATTGCCATACCGCACGACATCTTGTTCGAATCGTCCGATATCGACCTCGATGCGCACGGCCGGAACGTTGCTCCGCCACGCGGTATCGACGGCTACCACGCCCGTCACGCGTCCCGCCGCGGGCGCGTGCACGCCGAGGGCGCCGCGTACCGTAGCTTTGGCGATTCTCTGCCCCGCCTCCACTTGCTGGCCGGCCTTGACCAGCGGCGTTGCCGCAGGCCCGTCGTGTTGGATCAGCGGGACATCGAGAACGCTTGGCGCAGGCAGTGGCTGAAGGGGGCCCGAAGTGCGGAATGCCGGCACGGGTAGGAAGATACCCCCACGCAGCGATTTCGGCCGGCGCAACAGTCTGTCAAGAAGACCGGTCACGGCCGATCAGGCTAGCGGCCGGCCGGAACCTTGGCAATCCGTGTGAGATTTCTTCCGCAACCGTTCGCCCGGAGCGAGCCAGCGGTCTACATTAATTGGCCATTATTTCGCTGGTTTCTTCCCGGATACTGGATCACGGTGACTCGGAATGCCACAGACGGATGCTGCTTGGGAAGTGTCGGTTGAAGATGTAAAGCGCATGCTGGATGCCGGCGAGGACATCGTGCTCCTGGACGTCCGGCAGCCCGAGGAGTACAACCTCGCCCGCATCGAAGGGGCCATCTTTATTCCGTTGGGGGATCTGCCGGCCGCACTGCCTCGGTTGCAGGAGCAGGCGGACGGCGCGTTGATGGTCACGTTGTGCCATCGCGGAGCGCGGAGCCTGCAGGCGGCCGTGTTCCTGCGTCGCAGCGGCATTGACGCAGTCAAGAGCATGGCCGGCGGCATCGACGCCTGGTCCGAGCGAATCGATCCTTCCGTCCCACGCTACTGACTGAGGGCATCCTACGGGGGGCGGGCGTCTCGTCCGCCTCGAGTTGGGTGAGACGGCCATTCTTCCGCCTGAAACAAAGGAGACAGGCGGGCAAGATGCCCGCCCCTCGGGGTCATCACGCTCGCAATTCCAATCGAACGTCCAACTTCTCACCGGCCGTTACCACGGCAGGCTCGTCGAACCGGATGAGCGCGTGCCCGCCGGCGACGGTTAGCTGCGCGGCGGTCTCGCGTTCGCTGATCGTAAACCTGCCGGTGACGCGCTTTGTCTCGGCGGGCAATCCCAACCGCAGCTCGGCGAGTTCACAGCGGCCACCCGCCACGGCCAGCGTATTATGCTGTCCGCCTCCGCGGCGTTCCTGACTGAACGTCCCCCAGCCCTCGGCTGTCGTGAAGAACGAACGATGGTTATCGGGCGAGAGCCTGGGATCGAAGCCCAAACTGCGGGCCGGGCCGTTGTATGTGTAACCCTGGGCGGCCAGCAGTAGCGACCAACTGCTCAGCGCACGAGCGTAGTAGTCGCCGCATTCGATCTCGTTCCAGGGGCTTTTTTTGCGGCCGTCGTAACGCTCGCGCACGCCACGGACGATGGCCAGGCCCTCTTCGATCTGCCCCACATAGATCTTGTGTGCCGCCACCTGGTACTCCACGCCGGTCCACACCTCGTCGCGATAAAGGATGGGGTCGGCCGGTCGCCCGCCTTTGGGCCACGAGCAAATGAGCAGGCCTTTGTCGTCGCCGTCGGCGAACTGCAGAAAACGCTGCGTGCCGACAAAGCCCTTCTGCGTCCAGAGCCAATTGTGTTTGAAGATGGCCGTCAGCGCGCTGCGCACCTGCTCGGCGGGCAGGATGTCGCCCAGGCCGAGTACGCACGCCCACCATTGCCCGACCACTTGGTCGGCCAGGCAGCCCTTGCCGTAACCGCCGGTGAGGTTCTCTTCGATTTGAATGTAGTACTCGCCGTCGAAGAGCTTCTCGGCGGCGTAGGCACGGCCCTTTTCATACAAGCCACGATAGCGATCCGCGGCAGCGTCGTCGTTCTTCAGCCGGGCCATCTCCTCGGCCGCCCGTAGCGCCGCCAGATAGAGCGAGCTGACGAACGTGTTCTTGCCGAAGATCACGCGGTCGTACGTGTTGAACTGCGGCTGGTCCATGATGCCGTCCGCGTCCTTATCCCACGCTTCAATCGCGTAGTCCATCGCCTTGCGGATGCGCGGCCAGAACGCGTCCAGAAACGCGTTGTCCGCACTTTGCAGGTGCTCGCGGTAGGCCTTGAGCACGGCCCCGCACTGCCCGTCGGCGACGGCGATCTGACCGCTCGGCACGGTTCGCGGCACGGATACGCGGTGATGCGTGCCTCCGTCCTCGCGCTGCTGGTACTGCAACTCCGTGACTCGCATGTCGCGTTCGAGGGCGGGCCAGAGCTTGGCGAGCGTCTGCTCGTAGTTCCACACGTGGTTGCAGTTCATGGGGCAGCAGCCACCGCCTTGCGGGTTACAACCCTCGAAACCGTAGAACGTGCCGTCCTTGATGCGGAAGCAAGTCGGCGAACGGAGGATGGATACGTTGGCGGCCACCGCATCGATGAAGTACTGCGGCAGGCTGGTGTCGAACATGGCGTCGCGATAGGCGCAGGTCGCGCTGCGCAGCCGGGGCAGCTCGGTGGCGACGTGCCGTGCGACCGCCTCGGCATCGCGAAACCAGTTGTCGTACATGTTGCCGACCAGCGTCGCTTTGTTGTTGCCGTGGCGGTAGTTCTGCTGCGGGTAGTACTGGTTGGGGAAGTGCCAGGCGATGATGAACGTCCCCTCGCCGCTTTGTTCGGGGGCGATCGTTCGTGTGTGAGCGATGGCCGCGTTGACTGTCCGACCGGCCGGGCTGGGCGCAGCCGCTGCATCGGCGTCCTTCGCCGTGCCCGTCTCCGCAAACTGCGCGAACAGCTCGTCGCGGTCGGTCCACGACGCGCGAGCCGCCGCGCCCGTATCGACGGTCGCCAGGCACATCGTACCGAACGACGGCGCGGTGTCAGGCTGACCGCGGGCGGGGCGATACTGCAGGTCGGCCAGGCGGGCGATCAACTCCAGCACGTTGTCACGCTGGCGGATCGGATCGACACCCGGGCGAAGCGTACCCAGTTCGACAGGTACGCGCATGACGCGGCCCGTGCCGAAGGCGACCGCGGTCATGGGTTCGGCCGCTGCCGCCAGCCGAATCATCTCGTTCCACTGTTCGGCATCGGCCGCGGTGATCGCGTCGATGGGCAGATTGCTGAAGCGGATGTCGTCGGCGAGCACGTGGCCCCAGCCGTCGGAACGCCGATCGACGATTTCGATACGGGCCTGCTTGCCGGCGAGCTCCCGCACGTCCCACTCGACGCGGCGGAGTTGCTCGGTGTTTTGGCCGGTCTCGCTGCGCACCACCTTGCCGTCGACGAGCAGGTTCAGACAGCACTGGCCGGGGTATTGCCCGCCGCCGATGAGGAAGGAGATGTACCGCTGCTCGACGGTGAACGGCGGCGAGCTCAGCCGGCCTTGCGGAAGATCTGTGCCCTGGTACGTGTTGACCAGCCCCGCTCCCGTGAAGCCGCTCACTGGGTTTTGATTGAGCTGCGTGCCCGTGGCCGGCCCGGTGCCGAAAGCGTTGCCCTCCACGGTCCAGTCGCCGTAGTCCTTGCCGTCGAAGCTGGCGAACACGGTTTCGCGCCGCTCCTCGCCGGCGGGGGCGGTGGTTGTCACGCCGTCCATCAGCGGATTGGCCGCTCCGCTGAGCAGCAGGAAGCCGCCGCGTTCGCGCACGTCGGCCGCCACGCGACCCAGGATCGAACCGCCCAGCAATTTGAGGTTGCCCTCGGCCAGCCAATAGATGGGTTTGGGACTCGCGCTTTTCTTCGCGCCGACCAAGGACGCGATACTCAGCCCTTCGACGGGGGCATCGTCCATGATGGGCAGGTTCGCATGATCGGTCATGATCTCGACGGCCGGGTCGATGCGGGCGGGCGTGCCGGGCTGCGCCCGCATGGCAACGGCAGTGAAAAGGCCGTCGGCGATTCGTTCATTGATGTTACCGCCATAGCCGATGTGGCGGACGCCGGATGCCGAACCCGATCCCGCGTGACCCACCGCATTCTGCAGCGTACCCAGGAACGAGATTTTCACCGGTTCGCGCGTTCGGTTGCGGGCCCGCAGCGTGAAGATCGCACAGGGCAGGCCGGAACTCTTCTCGTCCAGCGGCACGAGCGGGTTAAACGCTTCGAGTTCGAGCTCCACAGGCAGCGAATCATCCTTGAAGGTGAATGTGGCCACGGGATATCGGCCCAGGAGCGAGATATCCTCGAACCCCTTCGCCGGCCCCATCGCCGACGCCTGCAGTACGCGGACCACGGGCGGCTTGCCGGCCTGCTCGATGCGGACGGCAAAGAACGTGTCGTCCACGTACGTGTCTTTCTGGATGTTGTTGAAGATCTGCCAATTGACCAGCCGGCCCGCGCCGTTGAGCCAGACAGTGCCCGTGCCGATGCCGCCCAGCGGGAAGATGATTTCGCGCAGGTGAGCCCCGCGATAGACGATGGGCTCGCCGGATTTGTGCAGCGATTCGAACCATTCGCGGCTCGGCGGCACGTGTGCTTCGGGCGGGATGAATCCTTCCGGCGCCGCTTGCGCCTGGCCGGCTGCGCTGCCGGCGATCGCCCCGGCCAGTGTGGCGCCGAGCTTGAGGAAATCACGCCGATTGACGTTGGCTTTGCAATCGCACGAGGCGGGACATGCTTCCACGGATTGGTCCTCCTTGGGAGACGGGCAGCTTGCCCGGCTCAAACCGCTGTCCGCGCAGCACGCATTGGACGGACACGGCATTAGCCTCCCGCCTCTGCCGGCCTTTGTCAAACCACCGGCATGCCACGGATATTCATGAGTCTAACCACAGATAACCAGACGGACACGCATAAAGAAGAACTGAGCTCGTGGGTCTTGTCAAGGTGAAGCGAGCCACGGGGGCACGCAAGCCTCAGGTCTCGAGCCGCGATGGAGAAAAATGTCCGCAGATTTCGCAGATTGGCGCAGATTGGCGGAGCGGAATGCTTGGTGCGTTCTGGCTGGCGAGGGGCTATCGTGAGTGACAGTATTATGCCTCATTTCGCTTCTGCTCGGGCAAAACAGCCCTCAACATGAATCACTTTTTCGCTCGAGACGTGCGACCGAATGCGCCTCTGAATCTGCGACTATCTGCGAAATCTGCGGACCAGGAAACGGAACTGGAGCGCACTCCAGGATACGAGCGCAACTCTCCCGGGGGGAAGATGGGCGGGATTGATAGAGGCGGGCAAGATGCCCGCCCCCGAAGAGAGTGCTCAGGCGGTGAAATCGAAGACGCGGAAGGCGGCCCAGTTCTGCTTGTACTTGCCCACGTACTCGAGGTGGAGCGGATGGTCGGCGTACGTCTGCAGGCCTGCCTTGTCGTCAAAGAGGACGGTCAAGCCGATGTCGTAGTCCTTGACGTTGACGTCCCGTTGCATGGTCGCGTCGCGGCGACCGCTGCGGACCAGGCGAACGGTGGGGATGTGGCCGAGCAGATTCTGGGCGTCGGCGATCTGGGCTTCGATGTCGGCGTCGGCCGTCTCAGGCTTGCAGCTGAAAAAGACGCAGTGAACGTATTTCATAGTCTCCTCCAAAGACCGTCTTTGAGCTGTGGGCTAGGGCTGTGAGCCGGACGGGAACGCCGGGCCTCCGGATCCGGGCAAGCCCGCCGGCGAGTTTTATTTTCCGATAGTTTTTATACAATTCCGACCGTCGATCCGCTACCCGTGGGACGGAGACCACAACGTGGCGACACAACAACCGGGGCCGGGTGTCCGAGTGATCCCGAAGCAGCAGCGAAGGATGGGGCCCCTTGGAGTGGACTCATGCGGTACGTCATCGCGCTATTGATAGCGCTGCTTCTCAACGCCGGCGCAAACCTGATGATGAAGTTCGGCGCCAAACGTCTCGCAGCCAACGGCGGACTGATCCCCGGCAAGGGCGTCGAGGGACTGATCAATGCCGTGACGAGCAACTGGGTGCTGATCCTGGGACTGTTTTGCTTCGCCACCAACGTGATCTTCTACACATACGCGCTCAAACGCATCCCAATCAGCCTGGCCTATCCGATCATGGTGGGGGCAGGCTTTGCCATCATCGCCGTGGTCGCGTGGCGCTATTTGGGCGAGACGCTCTCGGTCGGCCAGTGGCTGGGCGTGAGCCTCATCCTAGCGGGCATAATCCTGGTGGCACGTGAAATGCGGACCGTTGCGGGGAGCTGACAGGTCCGGATGGCCGGGTGGCAGCCGGTCGGTCCGCGCATCGGCCGAAGCGGGTCGAGTGACCGGCGTAACGGTCGAGATCCGGTACGTCGATGCCGGAGCCGGCTTGCCGAAGAGGCTCAGAACGGATTCCTGGGCGCCGGGCCAGATCGCCAGGGCGAGTGCCGCCGAGCCGATCATCGCCAGGAGTACACCGCGGACGCGCCATCCGGCACTATAGATCAGCGCGGCCGTGATCCAGAATGCGATCCCGACCAGACCTGCGACCGCACCACACTCCGACACTCCTCACCCCCGTGTGCGTCCTCGAAACCGCGGCAGCCTGACGCAATCTCGCGCTCGCGCAGTCTTGCCCCGCGCGATTAAATGAAGTCGATTTCCCCGGCGTCGGGGACCAGCCCGGCGCGATACCCGCGGGCGAGCAACTCGCGGACGGCCTTGCGGCCCGCCTCACCGTAGTCGAGCGTCCAATGGTTCACGTACATGCCCACGAACCGGTCCGCCAGATCCTTGCCCATGTCGCGAGCGTATTGCAGCGCGTGCTCGACGGCGGCCGCCCGGTGATCGAGCGAGTACTGGATGCTCTCCTTCAGAATCGCGGTGATTTCGCGCATGGCCGGCTCGCCCAGGTCGCGGCGGATGACGTTGCCGCCCAATGGCAGCGGGCAGCCGGTCTCCTCTTGCCACCACGCCCCCAGGTCCACCACGCAGTGCAGCTTCTGGTTTTGATATGTGAGCTGGCCCTCATGGATGATGAGGCCCGCGTCGGCCTTGCCGGCCGCCACGTGGTCGAGGATGTGGTCGAACATCACGACCTCGTGCGTAAATCTGCCCTTGCCCAACAGGAGGTTGAGGGCGAGAAACGCCGTGGTCATCTCACCGGGAACGGCAATCCGCTTGCCGGCCAGCCAATCGACGCTCACCGGCTCGCGGGTGACGACCATGGGGCCGTAGCCGTCACCCATGCTGGAGCCGCAGTGCGTCAACGCGTACCTGTCGGCCACGTAGGGATAGGCGTGGATGCTGATGGCCGTAATCTCCAGTTCCCCTCGCAGTGCCCGCTCGTTGAGCGTTTGGATGTCCTGCAGAACGTGCTCGAACTCCCAGCCTTTGGAGTCCACGTGCCCCTTGGCCAGGCCGTAGAACATGAATGCATCATCCGGATCGGGGCTGTGCCCGAGGCGAATCTTCTTCTTTGCGGTCTCGCTCAACGTCTCTTCCTTTCCAACGGAGTCCTGCTATTTCTCCGAGAACTGAAGCCTTCGCAGACCCATTCTAAACCACGGTCGGGCGGTCGCCAAACGTCTGGTTGCCGTGGCGCCGGTGCGGGACCTACCATCCCGAGCATGATCCCTTCAGCCGATTTACCTTTGATCGTCAGCCGGTGGTTTCACTTGGGAGCCGTCATCATCGCCGTGGGCGGGACGGTTTTTCTTCGGCTGGTGCTGCACCCGGCGAGCCGTCGGCACTTGCCGGAGCGCGAGCAAGCAACACTGATCTCGGCGCTGGCTGCCCGGTGGTCGCGCGTACTGTATATCTGCATCGCCGTCATTCTGCTCACGGGAATCATCAATGCCGCGGTGATGCTGGGCCGTCACCCTGGCCAACCGATCTATCACTCGCTCTTCGGGATCAAGGTGCTCCTGGCACTGGTTCTGTTCTTTCTCGCCATTGCGATTACCGGCCGGAGTAAAGCCTTTACCGGCCTGCGGCAGAACCGGGCGAGATGGATGGCCGTGAACATCGTGCTGGCCGGCATCATCGTGCTGATCTCGAACATCTTGAAGTTCCTGCCGACGGCCTGACCCAAACTTGCATCTCAGCCCAAGAGTGAGCCACAGAGATCACAGGGGGCACAGAGGCAAGCAGATAGAATTCTTCTTTCGTGCCCAGTGGGGGGCTAATTCAATTCTCGGTCGAACTGAGGAGAGCTGTCCAGGATATCTGGCTCATAGCCCACAGCTCCCAAAAAACACCGCGGCCAGCGAACGAGTCGCGAGCCGCGGTGCGTTCTTCGGTTGGCAAGAGGTCGACGGAATCAGCAGTACTGCAGGACCGGATCCTCGCTCAGGACCTTCCGCAGCTTGTCGAGCGCGATGTTTTGAATCTGCCGGACGCGCTCCTTGCTCAAGCCGACCGAAGCCCCGATCTCCAGGAACGTCAGCCGCGAATCGGGATCCTCGGGGAAGCGCTGGGCGAGAATCCGCGACTCGAGCTCGGTCAGATTGCCGACGTTTCCGTCGAGCACGCGCTGCAGCCGTTCCACGTACAGCTCGGTGCCCGTGTCGGTCCGCGTCGTGGGACGTTCGAGCTTGACCTCGTGCTGGACCGGGAAGAGCTTGCGATACGAAGTCTCCCGCTTGCATCGCCGCATGAGGTCACGTGCGATCACCGTGCACGCGTACGTGCTGAAACGATAGCCCTTGTACGGGTTGAACTGATCGACGGCCCGAGTCAGGCCCAGCAAGGCGTCGCTGAGCAGATCATCCTCGTTCACCTTTCGCGAGCCCACGCGATGAACGACGGAATAGGCCAAACCCATGTTGGTTTCGACCAGATAGCTCCGCAGTTTCTGCCAACGCTCCTCCCAGACCGGGTCGTTGGGCGGGCCACTGAGCCGTCGCGTGCTGTCACGGCCGGCGAGGCGGGCACACGTCCGCAGCGCCCGGAACAAGACCTGCTCGTCGGGCGTTTCTTTCAGACCTTTGCCCGTGACGGTCCACTCGGCGACCGCGGCGGCTTGTTGGCGTGACATCGCCTGCGTGTCTTTCTTGCTGGCGGCGGCTTTCGACGATTCTGGCATGGGAGTCCTCCTCGACCTCATCCTGGCTTATTGCCAACCTGTCCGGCCCGAACAGGGGGGAGTTCAAGTTGCGAGACGGTTGTCATGGTCGTGATACATACATCCAATTGACACATGGGTCTATAAGAAGTCCTCATTAGGACTTGGCCTAAGCAGGTTGCCTAAGAGGAAATCGTATACCTGTGTCGCGATCGAACGCAGGCTGCGGCCCTGAAGGCCCGCTCTGTGCAGGGTCTTGCAGCGGTAAGCTGTGAGCTTTGAGCTATGAGACAGACAAAAAAGCTGGGGCGGGGAAGGGGCGGTAAGCCCTGCAGTTAGCTGGTCTTGGAGGAATCGGACATGTAGCCGGCGCGGGCGATCTCGAGCAGCGAGTCGACGCCGAGCTTCATCATGACGTGAGCGCGATGGATATCGACGGTTTTTCGACTCAGGCCCAACTCGAGCGCCACTTCCTTGTTGCCCTTGCCGGAAATCAGCAGATCAAGAACTTCACGCTCGCGCGGCGTCAGCCGGGCCAGCCGGGATTCAAACTCCGAACGGCGGGCTTGCTCCTCCCGCCGCTGAGCATCAATCCGCAGCGCCTGCTGGATACGGTCGAGCAGCGTCTGGTCGTCAAAGGGCTTCTGAATGAAGTCGATGGCGCCTTTCTTGACCGCGCCCACGGCCATGGCGACGTCACCGTGGCCGGTGATCATGATCAGCGGGATGTTGATACGGCGGGCGATCAACTGATCCTGGAGGGTCAGGCCGCTCATGCCCGGCATCCGGATGTCGAGCACGAGGCATCCCGGACGGTTGGGATCGTACTGAGCGAGAAAGGCGTCGGCGCTGGCGAACGTCTCGACCCGCATGCCCGCCGACTCCACGAGCAGCTTGAGGGCCTTGCGGACCGCCTCGTCGTCATCCACCACGAAAACCGTCGGTTCCTGAGACATCACGACTCCGTGCCCGTGGACCTTCCCGCGGGCAGGACAAACCGAAACACTGCACCGCCGTCGGGGGCGGGTGTCGCCCAGAGCCATCCGCCGTGGAACTCGATGATGGAGCGGCTGATCGCCAGCCCGATCCCCATGCCTTCGGCCTTGGTGCTGAAGAAGGGCTCGAAAATGCGCTCGCGATCACCTTCCGGCAGCCCTCGGCCGGTGTCCCGGATGGCTACCTCCACCTTATCAGGCTCGGGCATCGAGACCTCGATGTCAAGGCGCCGGCGGCTTTCCTCCGTATTTTCCATGGCCTCGATCCCGTTGCGCATCAGGTTCACGAGCACCTGCTCGAGCTGGATGGTGTCGCCCAGCACGGGCGGAAGGTTGTCAGCCACCTTGAGGTGGATAGCCACGTTGTGCGGCCGGGCCTCGGCGGCGACGAACCCGGCGGCCTCCCGGATCACCTCCTCCATGTGGATCGTCGAACGGTGGAAGGGCCGGCGGCGGCTGAACTCCCGCAGGTGACGGATGATGTCGCCCGCTCGCTTGGACTGGGCGACGACCTGTTCGATGGCTTCCAGCACCAGAGGGTCGGCATTTCCGGCCGATTTCAGCAACCGCAGCGAGGCCTGAGCCGACGTGAGAATCGCACACAGCGGCTGATTGAGCTCGTGGGCGATCGCCGAACCCATCTCGTTCATGGTGCTCAGACGCGAGACGTGGGCCAGTTCGGCTTGATGCTGGCGGGCTCGCCGTTCCGCCACTTCCCGCTGCGTCACGTCCACCAGGCACAGAAGCAGGCCCTCGACTTGGCCGGCGGCGTTCTTCACCGGAAGCAGGCTCCAATCCCAGTAGCTCACGCCTCGCTCCGGATTGGACGCGTAGGTGAAGGGCTTGCCGTAGAACTCCACCGGCTCGCCCGTCTGCACCACACGGCGGAAAATCGCCTCGTTCTCCGTGTTCGGATACAGGTCGAAGTGGTTCTTGCCCGGAAAGAAGTCGGGACTGCGCTGGTCGTGCTCGGCGTATGCGCGGTTCACCCGCAGGAACCGGAAATTCGTATCGATGTAGGCCAGCGAGACCTGCGTCGTTTCGAAGACGCGCTCGAGAAGGGCGTTGGTCTCGCGGAGGGCTTCCTCAGCCCGCTGACGCTCCGCCACCTGCACCTGCAGTTGGTCGTTGGCGGCGGTCAGCTCAGCCGTTCGCTCCCGCACGCGGTCCTCCAGTTCCTGGTGGGCTCGCCGCAACGCTTCTTCGGCCTGTTGCCGCTGTCGCTCGTTGCGATCGCGGTGCAGCCGGGCGTGCAGGATGGGGGCGATGTGGTGGCAGATGGCTCGCAGAAGGGCCACGTCGTTCTCATCGTAGTCGCTGGGCTTGTTGGCGACGTTCAACAGGCCGATCACCCGGTCCTGGTAGATGATGGGCGAGGAAATCTCGCGATCCATCGCGATATGGCCCGGTGGGACCTTGAAGGGCTGGTTGGAGTAGAGAACGCGCTTTTCCGAGATAGCGCGGCCCCAGATGCTGTCGCCCCAAGTGTCGGGAGGAAATACTGCCGTTTTCCGTTCCATTCGGCATTCGGCGAACACTTCCTCCGTCATCGAGGGCGCGACAAGGTTGCCCGCCTCGTCGATGTAGCCGAACACGCCGTGCCGACTGTCCAGCGCATCGAGAACGATCCGCAGAACGCGGTCGAACACCTCGTCGCCGCCGGAGGTCAGGAAGGCATCGGCGATCTGGTTTCGCACGGCCAGCTCGCGCTCACTGCGATGCAGGCGATGCTCGGCCTGTTTGCGGCTGCTGACATCACGAATGATGCCGGTGAAATAACAGGTCGCGTCGGTTTCCCATGTCGCCACCGACAATTCCATCGGGAACTCGGAGCCGTCCTTGCGAAGCCCCACCAGTTCGATGGTCTGGTCGAACAACCGCGAACGCCGGGTTTCGAGAAACCGCTTGAATCCCGCGTGATGAGCTTCGCGATACCGCTCAGGCATGAGCAGCGTCAGCGGGCGGCCGACCATCTCCTCGCACGCATAGCCGAATATGCGAGATGAGGCTCGGTTGCAGAATACGATCGAGCCGGTCTGGTCGATGTAGAGAATGGCGTCGCTGGCCGTTTCCACGACCGAGCGGAACCGCTTCTCGCTCGTCTCGAGCGAGTGGAGAGTTCGGCTGTTGCACAAGGCGATGGAGGCGAACTCGCCGAACGCGGCGGCCATGCGAGCGTCGTCGTCGGTGAATCCGCCCGGCTTGTTGGACACGCCGAGCAGACCGACCACGCGGCCGTCCACGATCAACGGGGCGAACAGAACGTTCTCCAGCGGCGAATGCCCGGGCGGCAGCAGATCGGCCCATTGACTGTGGGGAAAGTCATTCTCGTAAACCACCCGTCCGGTCTCGAAGGCCCGCGCTCGCAAGCCGCGGATGGGCATGGGGGCGTTGGGATCAACGTTGCAGGCGTCCGTCCCGCTGTCCATGAACGCGATCTCGCTGGTCTTGCCGTCGGCCGAAGCCACCGACACGTACCCTGCGGTTGCTCCCAGGAGCTCCTTGCAGGCTGTGAAGATCGCGCGGGCCGCCGCCTCGAACGTGCGTTCTTCCATGACCGCCCGCACACCGGCCAGCAGCGCGGCCGTTTCCGCCGCTCGCCGCCGGGCGTGCTCGAGCGCCTGTTGCAAGGCCGCTTCGGTGCGCCGGCGCTCGGCGATTTCTTCGTTGAGCTTGCGGTTCGCCGCCTCCAGCTCGGCCGTCCGGGCCTGGACGTGAGCCTCCAATTCGGCCCGGGCGCTGGACAGCCCTTTTTCCACCTGCTTGAGCCGGAGCATCACCCGGATCTTGGCGACCAGCTCCTCGTTGTCCATGGGACGCGAGATGAAGTGGTCGGCTCCGGCGACCAACCCCTCCGCCCGCAGCCGGGGCGTCGATCCCTTGGCCGTGATCAAAATCACAGGGAGACGCTCGGTTTGCGGCTGGGCCTTGAGTCGCCGACAGACTTCGAGCCCATCCATACCCGGCAACTGAACATCGATGATCGCTCCGTCGAACGGTCGGCTGGAAGCCAGTGCAAGCCCCTCCTGAGCCGATCGGGCGGTGACCAGTTCGCACTCGGGCAGGTATGTCTCGATCAATTCTTCCAGCAGAAACAGGTTGTCCGGGCTGTCGTCGATGGCCAGGAGTGTGGACTTGCTCATGCCTGAACCCATACCGACCGGTTGTTCACGCCCGACCTACGGCTGCGGCCCGTCACATACGTCGATGACTTGCCCGTCGAAACCCAGGGCCATGTTGTCGGGCAGGCCGGCGTTGGTCTGAGCATGACTCAATTCGTGAGCGATGTGCGTGAAGAACGTTTGTCGGGCCCCGATCCGCCGGGCCGCCTCGATCGCTTGTTCGAGGTTGAAGTGTGTCGGATGCGGCCGGATGCGCAGGGCGTCGAGTACCAGCACGTCCAGCCCCGCCAGCAACGCAAAGGACTCCTCAGGGATGGTGCTGCAGTCCGTGCAATACGCGAAGCGGCCGATGCGAAAACCCAGAATGGGAAGATGGCCGTGGAGCAGCGGTATGGGCGTGATCGTCACGCCATTGATCTCGAACGGCCCGTCGATCTCTTTCAAATGCAGCTCGGGCTTGGCGCTCGGATATGCCGGATCGTTGGTGAAGGCATACGGGAACATCCGCTGCAGAACGTGCGCCGTCTGTGCGTTCGCATAGCAGGTCAGTGCCGTCCGCTGAAGCGCGTTGAACCGCCGCAGATCGTCCAGTCCGGTAATGTGATCCGCGTGCTGGTGCGTGTAGAGGATCCCGTCCACCCGCCGCACGTCGTTGGCCAGGCATTGCATGCGCAGCTCGGGCGGCGTGTCGATCAGGATGGCCGCGTCGGCAGTCTGCACCAGCACACTGGTGCGAGTGCGCTTGTCATGCGGGTCCGTCGAGGCGCACACGGCGCAGTCACAGCCGATCATGGGAATTCCATGAGACGTGCCGGTTCCCAGCAGCGTGATGCGCAGCGGCCCCATCGGCTTGTAGTGTAGTAGTTCGCTCCGGAATTGTCACACCCGGCGCGTCGCCCCTGCCGGAGCCGGGGGAACCCAACCGCGTGCAGACAAGCGGTGCGGCGGGTGAGGCGAAAGCGCGAACTCACTCGATGGTGAACGTCAACCGCTGCTGGTCCGTGGTGCCGCCGATGCGATCCTCGATGGTGACCTTGACCACGTACTCACCGGGCGGGAGCGTTGCGGGCAGGCGCATCGGGAAGGGGATGAAGAAGTCGCGCCGCGGACTGCGGACGCGATCCTCGATGTTGGGTTCGTTGCGTTCCCACACGATGGTACCGGCGGCGTCGAACACCTGCACGCGCTCGCCCAGAAGCGTGCGAAGCCGGTCGTCGTTCGTCGGCTCACTCCGATAGTTGGCTACCTCGGTGTAGACGTAAGCGTGGATCTCGTTGCCGGCCTTGAAACGCGCCGGACTGATCAGGTCGTAGTCGCCGTAACTCGACACTTTGGTGACCAGGGCGATGCGGGGGATACTCACGCCGGACTGCTGACCCAGCAGGCGGCGAAGTTCGTCGGCGGCGGCCAGGGCGCTCGGCCCGGAGTTCAGCGGATCAAGCATCGCCTGTCGGGACGTGGTGACCGCCTTGACGATCGAATCCAGCAGTTCCGTCTGGATTGGGTCCATCCCTCGGATCGGTTCGCTCAGCTTGTCTTCCATGCCCGCCGCGACATAGAGCAGCCGCAGACGCAACTCGTCTTCGGGATGAGGCGGGCGTTGCTGTAGTGTTTGCTCGATCTGCGCGATCACGCTTTCGAGAGTCGCCGTGGGCGCGGGTGGTTCCGTCACCGCCGGCTGATTAGCCGTCGCCAGCGTCGCATCGGCCGTGACGGCGGCGACGGTGACCGGGCGAATGTCGGTGATGCTGACCGTGATCGTCGGAGCCGGCGTCGGCGGAGGCTGATCCACCGCTGCGGGCTGAATGAACGGGATGGGCCGCGGCGATGGCGAAGCGGCCACTTCGGTGCGAGCCTGCTGAGCTTCCGTGACTGCCGTCGGCGCATTGGCGACCATGGGCACGGCCGGCTGTGTGGTGGCGGCTGAGACGGGTTGCGGTTGAATTGCCGGTTGAACCGGCGCGGGTTGCGCATGAGCTTGAGCGACAGGCAACGGATTTGTCAGCGTGGTCCCCGGCGTCGATTGGGTCGGCGTGTGCGGGGTGGGCGCCGGCGAACCCGACGGAGCCGCCGAGGCGATCGGCGCTGCGGGCGGCGGTGTGATGCTTGCGCTGACCGCCGGCTGCGTGGCCGACGGCACGGGCTGCTGGTGGATCGCCAGTTCAACGGCGGGCTGTGTGGATGTTACGGCGGGCGCAGGCTCAGCCGCAGCACCTTCCGCCATGGCGTCGATCTTTTGCGTTAGAGCGGCCACTGCCGGATCGGCCTGCCCTTCGGCATCCGCGAGCGCATCTTCGCCGGACGCCGGCTGCGCGGCCGGCGCAGGCTCTGCCGTCGCCGTTGGCTGCGCGATCGCCGCTTGCGGCTTGGCCGGCGACCAACCCACCGGCGGCGAGATGCCCCAACCCGGCTGCATGCAACCCGAAACGCTCGCCAGAGCCGCGGCGACCACCACGATAAGCATCCGTGCCGATTTCATGGTTGACCTCTCGCAGGTTTGTGCGCCCGACGTATTAGCGGGCTCTCTGCCGCAACGCCGCACGTCGCGACATGTCGAGGATGATCCTCTCAATCGACGTTCGAACGCTGGTCATTCCGGTCTTGGCCGCGACGTCCGCCGCCAGCAACTGGCTCAGCATCTCTTCGACGTCGGCGGTCGTGAAAGCACTCAGCTGACGGCGGAGTTGCTGCTCGTCGCGGATCCACAGCTCACGCATGAGTTCGCCGGTCGAAGCCCCCGCTTCCTCGGTTCGCTTCGCTTTGAGCAGACGCCGCACCGTAAACGCGATGCCGGCGATCGCTCGCATCTCGGCCGTTCGATCGGTCTGCCAGACTTCTTCCCACTGCGTCAAGGCTTTTCGCGTGTCCCCCTCGCCGATCGCCGCCAGAATGTCCCAGACCTGCTCTTCCTTCTGGTGGCCGACCAGCGCCTCGACGTCCTCCAGCGTGATGCGGTTGCGCCCGTGGGTGTACAGGGCACACTTCTGCAACTCCGCGTCCAGGAGCCCCAGCTCGGGACCGACCAGGTCCACCAGCTTGGCGGCCGCTCTCGACTCGAGCTGCACGCCGTAGGCTTCCTTGGCATGGCTCGTGAGCCAGGCCGGCACCTTATAAGCCGGTATCGCGTCGAACTTGAGTACCTTGCCCACATTGGTGATCAGTTTGTGCAGCCGCGTGTTGGCCGGCAGCGACTTGCACTCGATGAGCAGCACACCCGTAGGGCTGGGATTCGCGGCGTATTTCTCCAGGGCGTAGCGGTAAGCCGTGATGAACTCGTCCGCATCGCGCACGACAACCAGTCGCCGATCGGCCAGAAACGGCAACGTGCGCAGGTCGTCGAGCACGCTGGAAGCTTCCACCGTCGTGGTCGCACAGTCGTATTCGGCCAAGGTCAGCGAACGATCGGCGTTACCCAGCACGTCCTGCACGATCTGGTCCATGGCCCGGCGCTTGAGGAATACCTCATTGCCGGTCACGGCATAGATCAGGTCGGTAGTGCTCTTCGTCGCTGGTGCCATAAATCAAAGCACAAAGACGGCCGGACGAGCCGAGTGGGTTCCCGCGCGGGATCGCCGGTCGCAGTCTCTTCGTCACTTGTTCTGGTGCGTGCTGCTGACCTCGTCGTTCGACCCATACAGCTCGAGTCGCCGCTTGGCCTTGCTGATGACTTCCGTCGCCGACGGATCGAGCTTCATGGCCTGGCGCCAGTTCGCCCGGGCGTTGATGACGTCGCCGGTCATGAACAGGACATCCCCCAGGTCGAGCCACGCTTCGGCGTTGCGATCGTTGACTTTCAGCAGACGCGTCAGCATTTCGCGAGAGCGATGATAGTCCCGCTTGGCCACATACGCCAAGGCCGCTCCATACAGCGCGGATTCGTAGTTGGCGTTGCGCTCGAGCACCGCCTGGTATTCGGCGATGGCACGATCGTAATCCTGCTGGCGATAGAAGATCCCCGCCAGATCATGACGGGCCTCCAGGAGATCGGGATCGTGTTCGAGGGCTTCGCGCAGTCGCTCAGCTGCCACACCGTATTGTCCGCGCACCAGATGCCAACTGCCCTGGCGATACAGGTCAGCAGCCATGCGACGCTGTAGGAGATCGACGCGGGGCAGGGTCTCGGGCCGTGTCGTCGGGGCGCCCGGCGCCAGGTCGGACTTCGCCGTGCCGGCTGGCGACGGCTCTGCGCTGGTGGCCAAGGCCGGCCGGCTGGTCGGAGTCTCGGAGCGGGCTTTGGCGGCCGACAGCGAGGCATACTTGTCCAGCGAGATTGGACCGAACGTCCGTTCGACGGTGTGTCCGCCCTGGTCGCGCACGATGAGCTTGACCGTCACTCGCCCGCTCACGCTCTCCGGCACGCGCCAGTCGTACACGCCGGTGTTCGCGACGGCCGTGTCAATGGCCGTCCAATTCTGATCCAACGACGACTGGTAGGATAGACTCACTGGACGCGACCCGAAGTTGTCGTCGTGGGCGGTCCAGCGAAGCTGCAGGACTCGGCTGGTCGCGAAATCCTCTGCGGGCTGTACGCCATCCCATTGGGCCAGCGGAGGCGTCGCGTCGATGAACACCCATCGCTGCGGCGCCTCGTACGCTCGCGGGGCCGGTCGCGCCGGCTGGCCGGCGACATGGGCGATCAGCAGGAAGCCGTACAACCCCTCGCTCGGTGCGGTGAACACCAGTGGACTCGTGTGGTCTTCGTCTTTCCCGTAAGACTGCCAGCTCGTGCCGCGGTCGCGGGTGTACCAAAGCTCGACCTCGGTACTCGTGTCGGTGGGACTGACTTGGTAGTGCAGTTCGATCTCGCGGGATCGCACGCTGACCACGCGCGGCGGCTCGGCGGCAACCCGAGGCGCATCACCGGCGAGCGGCGCTGTCTCGGTGCTAAGCAGAGGGGACGCATTGGTGAGCCCGGCCGTTGCCGGTGCGAACCCGGACGACGCGGGCGCATCAGGCACGACGGTGGCGCTTACCCCCAGTTGCGCCTGGACGATCGAACTCGAGACGAGAAAAACACAAAACCCGATCTCAAGTCTGCTTTTTGACAGCGGCATCCTTGCCTCCTGGATGAAGCCGGATCCTCCGGCTTTCGAGTCATCGACACATTCCGGACCAAAACTGAAGGCCTCCGATGGGGCCTTCTTATCGGACCTGCTGACGTAAATTCTTTTAGTACCAATAGATATACCTGGCCACGGGCAGATAGGCCAACAAGAAAGCCATCTCGACGATCCAGCCCGCGGCGGTGACGGTAGCTTCAGTTTGCCCACCAAATCGCCTGGCCAGTACAAAGCTGGCCAGGTACGCGACCACCAGCATGCCAAGCGAGATCAGGACGGACCAACCCACGTGGAAGATGGTCGGGCTGACATACAGCACGGTCAGCGTGGTGATGGCCGCCCACCAAGTCATCACGACGGTCAGTCGGCTTCCGGCAGCCCACTGTCGCAGCCGGTCCGAGCCGTCGGGGGCGACGCGTCCGATGGTACCGGCCAGCAGGACCGCCCAGCGGCCCCACACGGGCATGAGGATGAGCGGCCGGTACATCACGTAGGGATACAGGACGCGCAGGTGCTGGCGCCAGTCGGCCGGCCAAGTGACCGCCCCGGCCGGCAACGATACCAGCAGGGCGAACTTCACTACGATGGCCGTCACCAGGAACACCACCATCGCCAGCACCGGCGACGACGACGGCGATCGAATCTGCCGATCAGGCCAGGAGCCTACCACCGTGGCCGCGCCGGCCAGCAGTCGATAGCCCAGCCAGCAGACATCGATGGCCAGCAGGGCGGCCATGGGGGCCAGGCGAATGTGCTGATGCTCGCCGAGCCACAGCCACAGGAGCCGAAAGCTCGCGGCGTAGGCAGCGCCGATCAGCAGCCCCCACGCCGGCAACCAGACTCCCACGCCGAGCCAGCGCGGGCTGTCTGCGCCGCGGCTGGGATCGACCGGCAGGAGAAAGCGGCCCGCCAGTCGCCACGCCGATCGTCGATCCACTCGGACGTCGTTGCACTCAGGATTCACGAGCCTGCTTGACCGCTTGCAGCCACTTGGCGGCTTCCTGCTTGATGGCCGCGAAGTCGCGCTTCTTCACCCAGTCGCCGCGCACCAGCGCCGAGCCGATGCCCAGGGCACTCGCCCCGGCCCGGATGAAATCGCCGGCGTTTTCCAGTGTGATCCCGCCGGTCGGGATGATCTTGATGTGCGGCAGCGGACCGCGGAGATCCTTCAGATATTGCGAGCCCAGACTGCCGGTGGGGAAGACCTTCACCAGGTCGGCTCCGGCCTGCCAGGCTCGGACGATCTCGGTCGGCGTCAACGCCCCGGGCATGACCGGCACGCTGTAACGCTTGCAGATCTCGATGGTCGGAATGTCGGTGATAGGGGCGACGACGAACTGGGCCCCGGCCAGGATGGCCGCCCGGGCGGTTTCCGCGTCGAGCACCGTGCCCACGCCGATGGCCGCCGCGTCGCCCATCTTCTCGCGGGCCGCCTTGATCACGTCCAGCGCGTTGGGCGTGGTCATGGTCACCTCGATGCAGGTGAGCCCGCCTTCGCGCAGGGCGTTGACCACGTCGATGAGTTCGCCACTGCTCGACGCCCGGATGATGGCCACCACGCCGGTGGATTCGATCTGCTGAACGATCTGTGACGCTTTCACGTTGATGCTCCTCGCTGCACGTGCTTGATCGGTTGAACCCTTGCGAGCCGGCATGATACCAGGAAGCCGGCCCCTGCGGCAGGCGAGCCGTGCCCTCCATTGTCCCAGGGTTGACTTTCGGTCAAACTTCGGCTAGTTTGCAATCAGGGTGCAACATGGCCGAAAGCTCCGACTATTTCCGGAGGACGCTTCGTGGCGCCTGGTTGGAGGCGTCGCAGCAATTCCCTGTCCTGCTGCTTACCGGTCCTCGCCAGGTCGGCAAGACCACACTCCTACGCCATCTGCTCGAGGAGGGGCGACGATATGTGACGTTGGACGACCCTTTGGTTCGAGTATTGGCTAAGCAGGATCCGGGCCTGTTCCTCCAGCGCTTTGAGCCGCCCGTTCTCATCGACGAGATTCAATATGCCCCAGAGCTGTTGCCGCATATCAAATTGGCGGCTGACTCGCGGCGAACGCCGGGCCTGTTCTGGCTGACCGGATCTCAGCAGTTCGCGTTGATGAAGGGCCTGTCGGAAACGCTGGCTGGACGCGTCGCAATCATGAATCTTCTGGGGTTCTCGTTACGCGAGCGGTTCCAACTTGATCTCGATATCCCGCCGTTCCTGCCCACGGTGGATTGTCTCGACGCTCGTGAACGATCCATGCGCCAGTTACCTCTCGTGCAGGCTTACGACGCGATCTGGAAAGGCTCGTTCCCTGCTCTGGTTGCCGGACCCGTGAAAGACCGGGACCTATTTTACAGTTCGTACGTTCAAACTTACCTGCAGCGCGACGTGCGAGATCTTGCCCAGGTCGGTAATGAGGCTGCCTTCCTACGTTTCGTGAAGGCTTGCGCGGCTCGAACGGGACAATTGCTGAACTTCTCCGACCTGGCTCGCGACGCGGATATCAGCGTCAACACGGCCAAAAGTTGGCTGTCCATTCTCCAGGCGAGTTTCCAGGTCGTTTTGGTCCAGCCACTCCATTCGAATGTCACCAAGCGTCTGGTCAAAACGCCCAAGCTGTTCTTCGTGGATACCGGCCTGTGCGCATACCTGACGGAGTGGACCTCTCCCGAGACGTTGGAGGCGGGAGCCATGTCGGGGGCGGTGTTCGAGACGTTCGTGTTTGCCGAACTGCTCAAGAGCTGGTGGCATCGCGGCCTGCAGCCGAGACTTTACTACTTCCGCGACAAGGACGGGCTGGAGGTCGATTTCGTGTTCGTGCAGAACGACAAGGCGTATCCTGTCGAAGTCAAGAAGTCCGCTGCGCCGGGATTGGACAGCATCAAAGCGTTCGCATCTCTCGAACGGTCTGGCCTGCCCATCGAGAGGGGAGCCGTCGTCTGCTTTGCTTCCCAGCGGCTCCCGCTCACGGCCAATGTCGAACTCGTCCCGATCGGGATGCTATAGCGTTGACCGTCGTCACAACGGTTTAGGACGCACGGATGGGTCCGATTTCACGGATGATGTGGATGGCCGACAATTGCCTGGTAATCTTAATCCAGTAGTGGATCAGACCTTCTGCAACCGGAGCAGTGCTCTTGCCGACTGAGGGTGTGCCAACATGGTCGGTCATCAGCTTCTATCGCTGGCTGCCCGGCTTGCGGCTCGACCGCATCTTCCTCGGTCCCGAGTTGACTGCCTGTGAGTCCCGCACCGGCGAGGGCTGGGGCTCGGATCATCGGCCGGTGATTGCGCGAATCGGCTTCAAGCGATGACCGAAATCAACTCTGCTATCCGGCTATGCGCCGGGCTGGGTCTCGAATTGGCTTTCGGCCGGCTCATTGACGCCCAGGAACCTGACGGTCGTTCGTGGCGACGAACGGACGTCGCAACAGTTGCAGTCCTGGTGTAAATGCGCTAATATACGACTCGCCCGAGGCATCCCCCCCTCAAGCCCGTCTGGTTCACCCCGGCTGGACGGCATCGCCTCGGGTTTTTTTTCGCGCGCGAGCTAACCGGGCCAGTCACCCCACAAATGCGCGCCCGTCTGTGTGGTCACTTGTTGTTTCGGAGCAAACGCACGGCGCGCATCCTCGCTTGGTCCCGAAAGGCTGCCACAACGGCCACAGGACGCGACTCGGTCGGTCTCGACGAATCCACGACGCGAGTTAAAATGCCCGGACCGTATCTCGCCTTTGCTGAGGAGGGCCCATGCGTCGCGCGTGCAAGCTGGGGACTGTAAACAGCTTACTGTTGATGACCCTCGTGGGCGGGGTCGCCGGCTGTCCCGATCAAACCATCGGCCCGGACCCAAGCCTGGTCCACCAGATGCGCGGACAGTCCTACACCGATCGGGACTGGGCGGTGGTTCTGCGGGATCACGTCCGCTACGGCCTGGTCGATTACGATACACTGCGGGCCAAACCTGAGGCTCTGTATCGATACGCCGCTCTGATCAGCGTGACCGGCCCCGAGAGCACGCCCGAGCAGTTTCCCGGCCGTGCGCAGGCCACCGCGTACTACGTGAACGCCTACAACGCGCTGGTGCTGTTGGCGGTGCTGAGTCAGCCGCCGAACATCCCGACGATGGAAGACATTTCGCTGCCGCACCTGGAAGAGGACTACCGGTTCGTGCTGGACGGCTCGACGGTCACGCTCAACCAGGTCGAACGCAAGATGCTGGCTGCCAGCGGCGGCGATGTGCGGACGCTGCTGGCGACCTCGCGGGCGGCCATGGGCACGCCGCGGCTGCCTGGCGAGCCGATCCGGGCCGAGACCCTCGATCGCCAGTTGGCCGCCGCTGCCGCCGACGCCCTCGACTTGCCGGAGATTCTCCGCATCGACCACGGCACGCGGTCGATCCTGGTCTGGCAGGAAATCCTCCGGCGGCAGAATGACTTTATCGAGTACTGGAAAACCCAGCGGCGGGTGCGAACCGTGTATTTGTTCAACGTGCTGCTCGAGTTGGCCTCTCCGCAGCAGCGGCGAGCTCTGCAGACTGCGGTGGGCTACACGTTTCGGCCGATCGCCTTCGATCGGTCGCTCAATCGCTGGGAACGCAAGGCCGACCGTCCTATGGTGCCCTGAATTCTGGCCTCCCACGAAACGGAATGATCATGTCACATCCGATTGATGCCGCGGCTGCCGAGTTCGTGCGACATGCTGCCGAGAGCGAGCAGTACGCCCGGTACCTGGCCGATCTGCTCGTCGAGTTGATCGATGTGAACACGGCCGGCGAGGGGACCATCGCGGATATCGCCGCTCGCGAGAGCCGTCTTTTCGACATCATCGAACGCGAGCTGTCTGCCGGGGACGCGGATCTGCGAATCGAACGCATCCCGTTGGATCCAGCCATCGCCGCGGATCCGCATTACACCGTTCCCTTGTACGCGCTGGGGCCGAACGGAACGCCGTTGCCGATCGAACGGATCTACGCGAACCGATGCAATCTGGTGGCGACCGCGGACGGCGGGAACATGGCCGGCGCCTCTGGGCAACCGCCGGTGGTTCTGAACGCCCATGTGGATGTCGTGCCGCCGTGGTATGCGTCGCGCCGGGAGGGAGATCGCATCTTCGGACGCGGTGCCTGCGATAACAAAGCCCAGGTCGCGATTCTGCTGGCTCAGGTGCGACTGCTGCGCGAGCTTCAGGCGAAGCTGGGCCGGACGGCTCGGCGGCCTCGCGTGTACCAGTTCGTCATCGACGAGGAAACGGGCGGCAACGGCTCGCTCGCCTTGGCCAGCGATCCGAGATGGGCAGGGGCCAGCGTGCTCGTACACGAGGTGACCGGGTTGCGGCCGTACTGCGCGCACCGTGGTTGCGTGTACTACCGGTGCCGTCTTTCGACGGCCGGCACGCCAAACCTTTCGGCGATCGAAATGTTCCCGCTGGCGGTGATCGCGATGGAAAACGAGGGACGCCGCATCCGCGAGGAATCCAACCTGCCGCTCTTCCTGCCCACGCACGTCCAGACCAACCACGGTACGCTGGGCGGATTCGGGCGGGCCTGCGGGGCGGTGTGCGACCACGTCGCGTTCGAGATCGCCGTTCAGGCCCGGGCCAACGCCGAACGAATCACCATGAACCTCGTGCAGTTCCTCGAGGATGGCGTGGCCGAGTACGTGAAGCTATACGGCGACAAGACTCGCGAGCGTGATCCGGCCACCGGCAAGCCGAAGGTGGCCCGCCACTTCGACGTGAGGGTCACACCGGGGCCGCGATTCCATCTCATCCGGCTGGACTTCTATGGCAAGGGCGGTCACATGGGCGCGCTGTTCGAGTGCGACAACGCCATCACCAAGGCGGCGTACCTGTTGGGCTTCCTGCTGCAAATCGCCCGTAAACTCCCGCCCGTTCGCATCTTTCCGCGTCTGCTCGACAAGCCGCAAGACGCTCCGCCCGCCGATCCGCGCGAGGCGGTGCCGACGGAACTGTGGCTGCAGGGCGGCCAGGGCTTCACGCCCGCCCATCGCATGGAGGACGTCAAGACGCGACTGGCCGCGGCTGCTCGGCGCGGCGTGGAACGCTTCTGCCAGATGCGGCGGATTCCCTTCGACGAGTCGATGGTGCAGATGAGCTTCGACCTGTTGCACAACGATGCCTATGCCGACTCGCCGGACAGTGAGCCCATGCAGGCACTGAAGTCAGCCTTCGCCGCGGTGGGCCAGCCCTGGCCCGAGCCAGTGGCGTGGGAAACCAGTTGCGACGCCAGGCTGTACCATCACCGAGGCTGTCCCGTGGCCATCTTCGGTGCCGGGCCGCTCGAAGCCGCCCACGGCTCCAACGAATACGTCGATATTCCCGAGGTCCAGCGGGCGCTGGCGATCAGCACACTGGCGACGTGGGCGATGGTTGGTTAGAAACAAGTACCGGTTTTAGTCGACCGGTTGCGCGTGTGGGCAGGGCTGGGGCCTGGGGACTGGGGACTGGCGAAAGAGAACGTGCGGCTTCTGGACGTGGGCGGGTCGGCAGAGTGCAGTATATGAGGCACTAGAGCTTTTCAGACGGGCAAGATGCCCGGCCCTCCCCAGATGCACGAACTGGCCGATGAAGCGCGCGTGCGAAACCCCTTTCCCCCTACGTCTCCCTGCGGAAATCTTCGATGCGCGATTGACAGACGGAGACGAATTCCGCTATAGGGGGGCGATGAAACGATGTCTAATTGTCTTCGGTACCCGTCCGGAAGTGATCAAGCTCGCACCCGTGGTCTATGCCCTGCGCGAGCGGACGGGCGGGGTTGGCATCACCTTGTGCTCCACCGGTCAGCATCGCCAGATGCTCGACGACACGCTGCGGGCGGTAGATCTTCATCCGGACATTGAGCTGAACGTCATGCAGGAGGCGCAGCATCCCACGGACCTGCTGGGGCGGCTGCTGCTCAAGCTGCGCCCGGTGTTGGCCGAAACCGACCCCGAGGTTGTGTTGGTGCAGGGCGACACCACCACGGTGGCGGCGGCGGCGTTCGCGGCGTACCTGCACGGAGCGAAGGTGGGTCACGTGGAAGCGGGACTCAGAACGCAGGACAAGCGAGCCCCGTTCCCGGAGGAGATCAACCGCCGGGTGACCGGCGTGTTGGCCGACTACCACTTCGCTCCGACGGCTCGGGCGCGGGATGCTCTGCTGGCCGAGGGAGTCGCCCCGGATTCAATCTTCGTCACCGGCAACACCGTGGTCGATTCATTGCGGTGGATGCGGGATCGGATCGCCGGGCGGCCGGCCGGCATCCAGTTGCCCGACGGCCGCTATCGCCTCGTCCTGGTCACCGCCCACCGCCGAGAGAGCTTCGGGCAACCGTTCCGCGAGTTCTGCTATGCCTTGCGCGACATCGTGCGGCGGTTTGACGATGTGCACATGATCTACCCGGTCCATCTTAATCCGAACGTGCAGCGGCCGGTTCGCGAGATACTCGGCGACTGCGAACGGATTCGCCTGATTGAGCCGCTGGGATATGCCGAATTCGTAGCGCTGCTTTCGCAGGTTCACCTGGTACTGACGGATTCGGGCGGGATTCAGGAGGAAGCGCCTTCTTTGGGCAAACCCGTCCTGGTCTTGCGAGACAAGACGGAGCGGCCGGAGGGAGTCGGCGCGGGCGTGGTTCGGCTGGTGGGCATGCAACGCGAGCGGATCGTGGCTGAGGCGTCCCGGCTGCTGTCGGATCCTGCCGCCTATGCGGCCATGGCTCGCGAAGTGAACGTGTACGGCGACGGCCTGGCCTCCCGGCGCATTGCCGAGGTCGTTCTCGACGGCAAGATGAGTTCCGCACCTTTCAAAGGGGATCAGGAACGGCTTGAGGCTTGAGACCTGAGGCTTGAGTGCTGAGTGCCCAATGCGCCTCGGGAGAGACGGGGAGCGGGAAAGCTGCAAGTCAAGCCGGTTCGGGTATGATTCCAGCATGGAGCCTACGCTGCCGATGTCGAATATGCGACATTGGAAAAGAACGCAATACATCTGGCGGCAGCGGGCCAAAGCTTGGCTGGGGCGGCGCGGCTTGCCGATCGGTCGATCGCAGGCCGCTGCTGAGTTTGTCCGGTTAAAGGCGAAACGGGCCCGTCTGGCCCCGCCTGATCTCAGTGCGCTGCGGGTGCCCGGACAGGAAGGCCTCGTGTCCATCGTGTTGCCAGTGTACAACGGGGCGGACTACGTGGGTGAGTCCATCGCCAGCACGCTGGCCCAGACGTATCGCGACTTCGAACTGATCATCGTCGATGACGGCTCCACCGATCAAACCCCGGAAATCTTGGCCAACTATGCTCGGCGGGATGCCCGCATCCGAGTGGTGACGCAGCCGAATCAGAAGCTGCCGGGGGCGCTATCGAACGGCTTTCGCCTGGCTCGTGGGGAGTTCCTGACCTGGACCAGCGCCGACAACCGCTTCAAGCCGGAATTCCTCGAGAAGATGGTCGGGTGCCTGAGACGCCATCCGGCATGGGACATGATCTACGCCAACGAGGATATCATCGGTGAAGACGGTCGGCCGTTGCGGGGCAGCGAATGGTTCTGGCCCTACCAGCGGCCGCTGGGCAGCGAGCATATTCATTTCCCGGAAGACACGGCCGAGCTCAACGGCCTCGGAAACAACTTCATCGGCGGAGCGTTCCTGTATCGGGCCCGCGTCCGCTTCTTGATCGGCGACTACAGCCCGGAGTGGTTCGGCCTGGAGGATTACGATTACTGGATGCGGGTGAACGCGCTGCTGGCGCTTCACCACGCGGATTTCCGCGAGCCGGTATACGAATATCGGCTGCACGGGAAGTCGCTCACCAGCCGTGAGGCGGAACTGCGGATCGAAGAGAAGCGGCGAGAACTGGTCGCGGTGGATCGGTTACGCCGGCGGTCGGCTGAGGAGCCGATATTGTGGCACCTTGAGGCGGAGGCAGGATCGGCATCCGCCGCCCACTTGAAGCGGGCGATGGAATCGGCTCTATCAGCGCGCGGGCACCGCGTCTGGCCAGGAAAGGGCGAGTCCTCTTCCGCGAACCTGGGCGGGCCAATGGTCCATGCCAGCGTTGTCGAGAATCTGCTCGAGCAGGCTCCGCTCGCGGGTGACTTGTCTGCCGGAGCCATGCGGGTATTGATCGTCTGCTCCGACGAGCCTTCGTTGCCGGAAGTGCAGGAGATGTGGAACCTCTGCGTTGCCTTTTCGTCGCGGACCGACGCTACACAGCTCCCCCGCGACCGTCAGGGCTGGATGGTCACCGACCGGATAGAGACACTCATCGCCGCCATCGACATCCGCACCCGCGGTCACTGTCCGGAAAAGCAAGCAAATGCTCTTACATTGTGAAGCCTGCCGCGTTTCAAATGCTGAGCCCGCAGGACCGCCGGTCGAGTCCGCTTGCCGTTGCTAACCTGCCTCGGGTGTTACCTCCGCGCGCATGACATCCAGCTTCAGTTCATCCCCCTCTCGGTAGAGGCTAACCCGAGTCGTCTGTCCGTCCGTCTGCCATTGCAACTCAAGCTGGTTCGGCTCGGCGGCCTCCACCGCGCCCTCGATTGCCGTTGTCCCCGTCGAGGTCAGGGCGAAGAGCGTTACCAAGTGAACCGTTCGCCCGCTCGCAGTGTAGGCGACCGCCCAATTGGGTGTGAGCTTGCGATACTGGAGCGAGGTCCAGCCTTCCAGGCGAGGCTCATACTGGCCGTGCACGGCTCGCATACTGGTGTCCGACAGTGACTTCACCAACACCTGGCGGTCAGCACCAGGAATGGGCACTGATACATGCTCCTTCGCGAGCTGGATGTCGAGTTCGGGGTCGAAGTGGAACCATTGTGTGTAGACGTGCTCGCCAGCGGCGGTGACTTCGTCGGAAACGACCAGCCACTCGCGGGGCCGGTAGATAAGCGTGCGGCGGTGCCGGATGTCCGGCTTGCGCGAGAATTCCGCCTCGATGGCGTGCGTCCCGCCCGCGTTCGTCCATCGCTTGATCGCCGAGCCGTACACGTCGGCGAGGTCGCGGGAAAGATCGGTGCCGTCGATCTCCAGTGTGTTGTGGGCCCGCGTGCTCTCGCAGTATTGTCGCTCGGGGGACTGGTAATCATAGGCGAATCCTCCCGCGTCGATGAGGATTGGCCGGCCCAACTCGGACCATTCGAACGTCCCATCATCCGCGTGCTTGTGCGTGCGGGAGTGAAAGGCAGCCATGAAGGCCAGATAAGAGCCTGCCTGCCACTCCTGGGGGTTACGTGGCCACTTCCCTCGAACGAACGCATAACCTGATTTGGGCAGGATCAGCGATTCCTCCTGGTCGGGCGTGCCTTGCTGACCCCGGGTCTGGACGAACCAACAGGCCGGATACCGCTCGCGCAGCGCTTCGGAGATCACACGGGTCGGGGTCCGGTTGTCGGCGCCATCTCCGAACCGAGCGAGCGATCCATCAGGCTTGACCATCCAGGCCAGCACGTTGAAGGCCCGGTCTTGCAGCGATTCCAGACGGTCGATATTGGGCAGGAGTCCTGTGGACAACGATTGGCGCAAGAGGTTCGTTAGATACAGGTGATAGGCGGGCGAGTGTTCCAGGTGGGCTCCTTCCTCGACGCAATAGTGGCCGTCGAACAGGCTTTCCACCGTATGCAGGGCATATCGCTCATACTCGCCGAATCCTCGCATCTCCGGGAGCGTCCGGATGAGCCCCAGGAGACCGAGCATCTGATAGATTCCGTGATTCGTCTGCTTGGACAGGTTGGCCGGATCTCGCAGTTCCTTTGCATGTCGCATGACACCGCGAAGGAGATCGATCAGAGCGCTGTCGTCAATGTCATCCGAACACGCGGCGGCATGAGCAAGCCAGGCGATCTTGGGAGCCCGCACGCCGACGGCCATGTCGTACCAGGCAAATTCGTTGGGATTGTTCGACCTGTCCCAGTTTTGCGCAAGCCAGTCTCGGACAACATCCAGGGCGAAGCGCAGATACCTGGGATCCGGCGATTCCGCGCAGGCCCGCAACAACGGATCGAGGAACACGAGCGTGTTGAGCTGATATCTCCAGGAGACGTCGTTAAAGGGATCCATCGTCCAGTCGACAGGCGGCTGAACGGAGACTGCGGGGTAGTTCCAGATTGCAAAGCCCTCCACGATGAGGGCCTCCGGTCCGTTCAGCCCACTCGTCGGCGTGATAAGATGCAGCTTGGGAGGCGGCGGTGTGCGGCGGTGCTTTCGAAACGCGGCCAGCAGCTCACGAGTGTCGGTCCATTCGGCTTCGGCGACAAACGAGGCGTCAGGCTCGAAGAATGCCGCAGGCTCGACAGCTGCCGCCTCCGGGGAGGCGGAGGCAGAATTCCGATCCGAGCGGCAACCGCTGGCCATCAGACCGGCGAGCATCAAGCTCAGCAGCAGGGTGGCACCGATTTTTTGCGTCAGCAATCTGACCCGCGGGCCGTAGAACGGATCTGGCACGTCGAGACTCCTTTCCCAGCATCGATCCAGGGAGCAATCCTTAT